>Ga0256407_10004129_pt1 | contig 24664 bp, 20 predicted proteins | sample RumenRJG_04DNA_FD_193489 | JGI IMG/M metagenome (GOLD analysis project Ga0256407, IMG submission 193489) | Bovine rumen microbial communities from Lethbridge, Alberta, Canada - RJG_04 | ecosystem: Host-associated > Mammals > Digestive system > Stomach > Rumen | place: Canada: Alberta... | reverse complement strand
TAAGCTAAACCATGTTTCTAAACCAATATTCAAAGAGCAGGAAGCCCTCGGGTGTCATGCTCTGAGCATCGGCGCTATCCATACGATAGAGTGGAATATCCCTGTACATAGCGGCAACCATCGAGAATGTGCTGGGCGGACCTATCAGATAATCGCACTCAGAGAGCATGAAAAGGTCTTCGGGAGCGCTGCCCTGCAGGTGATGAATACATACCTTGGGGCATAGCTTCTGGAAATGCTCCTCACTGACAGAAGGGTCGTTGGTGGAGAGATAAACATGGAGCGCTTTGCCAGGATGCATCTCGGCAAAACGATTTATGTGGTCTGCATATACCTCGTCGGAGAAGAAGAACTGTCCGTCGCGCCATTGGGCATAGTCGCCACGGCGGATATGTACTCCCAGACGGACGATATCATCTTGTGAGTTCTGCTCAGCCTTCTGCATCTTTGCTTTGACGGGGGCTGTATACTGATCATCCAAAGTGAAGAGCTCACAAATCTCATCACGATACTTCAAGAAGAGGTCATAGTAACGCACAAACCAGCCACTCACTACGATGTTGCGATGACGTAACATCTTGCGCTCCAAGGCCTCATGGTTGCAGTCGCGATGCTTAAAACTGGCTGTAGGCAAGAGACGGAGTGCTGCCATGTATTTGGCGAAAAGATACCATCCAAAGCCAGTGAGGCTGGTATGACAGATATGGAAGTACTGATACTTATAGCTGAAACGCATGGAGATAACCTTACGGCCATGCTCTCTGCCCCACGCATAGACATGGGCGTATTGCAACAGGTTGTTGCACATCTGACTCTTATCTCTGGCAAATATCATATGCTGACATTATTTGTTATTTCAAAATACTTCTTCATCACAAGTAGTGAGACGAGTTTCTCACGTTTCTTGTCGCAGAACTGAGCTACGTGCTCGTGGGCATGCTGTATGATAGCCTCGGCCTCATCGGGATGGTCTATGTAATACTGCAGTCGCTCGTCGAGATCGGAGAAGTCTTCTTTTACCTCAATATAATGATAGTTTGGTATGAGTGTTCCCTCCATAAACCACGTCTCGCAGGTAAGCTTTGGTGTGACGGCTATAGAGTTGGACGACATAATCCATTTCAGGTTCGACGCTACGTCATTGCCCTCTAGCGACATCACGAACTTGTAGTCAAGGTGTTCGCCAATAGTCATCTTCTCACCTTGCCACTCGGGGTGGTCTTCTACGCAATCGGTCGAGGCGGCATCAACCATGGGGTGGTTTCTCCAGCGGTTCATAAACACACGGCGGTTAGGCTTGTCATCGCCTGCAGCCTCATTTCCGATATCACCACGGAACACAGCTATATTACGCTTGTCGCGCCATGCCTTTTTATCGTTTACAAACAGGAAATGACGTACCTTTACTAGTTTTAGTAGCACGGAGTTCTGATTATCATCGCCTAAAGGACGACTCTTAAGGATGCTGGGCACAGGTTGCAAGTCGACAATATCGCCCCACTTGAACACCCAACGCATGGACTGGTCGAAATAGCGCGCTATCTCCATCGCATCGAAATAGTACATCTTCTTTCGCAACTTAGGCTGGTCCTTGGTGCTTACGGCACTCTGCTCCCATAGTGCCCGGTCGAAAGAACTCTCGGGCGTAAGTTTGCAGTAGTAGTCAACCCTTCGCAACAACTGTTCTTTGTCGGGCAGTCTGTCAAGTTGCCTAAGTATACTTTTTAGCCGCATGCGGAAGAAAAAAGCAGGTATCGACTGCCTCAGGTAATTCTTGAGGTAGTATGTGATATGGCTGTTCTTGCCGCTGTTCAGCATATAATAGATTTTCCGCATCTTCATATCGACTGCAAAAATACTTTTTTTCTTCCAATTCGCCAAAAAAAAGAATAATTATTTGTTCATTTACAACGAATTTGCTACCTTTGCACACATGAAAATTCTCTCTACATTACTATATGCAATTTTCTACTCCTTTTCCCTCCTGCCGCTGAGGGTGCATTACTTGTTGTCGACCATGCTGTATGTGTTGCTGCGTTATGTGGTAAGATATCGTCTGAAAGTGGTCCGCAAAAACTTGTCTACCTCATTCCCGGAGAAAAGTGAAAAGGAACTTCGTCGCATCGAAAACGGTTTTTATCGTTTCTTCTGTGACTATCTGGTAGAGAGCGTTAAGCTAATGACCATAAGAAGAGAAAACCTGAAGAAACGTATGGTTTTCAATGGTGTTGAGCAGGTAGATCAATGTATCCATGAAGGACAGTCGGTTGCTGTTTACTTAGGCCACTACTGTAACTGGGAATGGGTAACATCATTGCCCCTTTGGATTACATCCGAAGCACTTTGCGGACAGATATATCACCCTATAGAGAATAAGGCCTTCGACCGTCTGTTTCTTCGACTGCGTCAGCGTCAGGGAGCCCTTTGTATCCCCATGCAGGATACATTGCGCAGAATCATAGAGTTCCGTAGAGAAAACAAGCCTGTGGTTATTGGCTACATCAGCGACCAAAAGCCTAACTGGATTAATATACACCACTGGCTGGACTTTCTGCACCACGACACTCCTGTATTGACAGGTGCTGAGCGAATTATCCGTAAAGCCGGACATGCCGTGTTCTATTTGGATTTGCGTCGAGTAAAACGTGGCTACTACGAGGCAGAATTCAAGCTCATTGCTCGCAATCCTAATGAGGTAGAAGATGAATTTGGTATTACTGATATCTACTACCAGATGTTGGAGCAAAGCATCATCCGCGCTCCAGAGTTATGGTTGTGGAGTCATAACCGCTGGAGTAGAACACGCGAGGAATTCAACGAGCGTTTTGAGGTGAACGACGGGAAAGTGACTAGATTAAGGTAGCATACGGTCTTGCGTCATGCGCACCATGTATTGCTGAATGATAGCTTTTAGTTCTCGTTCCATCTTTTGTTGTACTTCCACTTTGCCCTTGATGTTATTTTTCATCAACTTGTCGTCGAGACTATAGACGGCAGTTGTGGAGGTTCCGTCAAACTGCAGAACGTAGCCATAGCGTACATATTGGTAATAGCCATTTAGGTAATTCACAGCCCAAGTGTCTTCTTTTGGGGTGTTAAGCAGGTCGATGCCAAATCCGAAGTATGGCTTGGGATAATGGAGCATTCCCAATACCGTAGGAAGAATGTCTATCTGCTGGGCGATCTTGTCGAGCGTATTGCCCTCAGGATGACTTGGGTCGTATATGATGATGGGCGAGCAGAAACCACCAAGATCTGTCTGATATTCAGCATGATTGCTCATGTTGGTATGGTCGCTGGTTAATACAAAGATGGTGTTCTTGAACCAAGGCTGACGACTAGCCGTTTCAAAGAACTTACCAATCGACATGTCAGTATAACGGATACATTTGTGTATCTCCAGTTCTTCTTCAGTAAACTGCTTCTTGTATTTCTCAGGAACAGCAAATGGATGATGGCTGGATGCAGTAAACACTGATGTCATGAATGGTTGCTTCATCTTGCTCATCTCTTTTGCGAAGTACTGGAGGAATGGCTCATCCCATATAGCCCAAGTACCATCAAAATCATCTTTGCCACATGATTCCTCATATTCAGTACGCCCATAATAGCGCTGGAAACCTATCTTCTGGGCAAAAGCCTGAAATCCCATGCTGCCATTCTGTGCACCATGGAAGAATGCTGTTTCGTATCCTTCATTGGCCAATACTCCTGCCAATCCTGTGTAATCGTTCATGGAAGAAGGAGTAAGGATGAAAGGCTCGACAAACATAGGAATACTACTGAGAATGCTGGGCATGCCGTCGATACTCTTTCGACCATTACAGAAGGAGTAAGTAAATGTGGTGCTCTTGCTGATGAGAGAGTCGACACAGGGAGTATATCCCTTGTATTTACCATCTTCGAGTGTCTTGTTAAGTGCTCCAATATATTCTCTGCCGAAGCTTTCGACAATCAGTATTACAACATTCTTCTTATCCATCTGCAGAGAGTCGGATGGAGTATGTACTGGTGTGTAAACGGCCTCCATATCTTCTGCACTATTGAAGTAATTCGGTACAACAAAGACATTAGTGTCGATGGTGCGAAGAAGAGAGAAAGGCGTATTAAGCACTAATGGAGCATCTGTTGGACGTTCGGTATATTGCATGGCATTTGATATTGTTATCGGGCGTACGGCGGTTGCAAAACCTCCGCGCATGCCTGCTATGCAAAATGGGGTAAATACAACAAGAGACAAAAGACATGCTCCTGCGTACTTCCATTTGTTGGATGTAGGAACACTCAGGTCTGGTGTGGTATAGAACTTCCAGAGGAGTGTCATAATGAGTGCAAATAGCAATACCAGATACCAGTGGTTTAGAAATTCAGTTCCTATGATATTACCTAAGTTGCCTTCACTTGAAAACTCATCAAAGACAGTAGAAGTAGTACGTCTCATCGTATATCGGAAATATACGGAGTCGGCCAGATTGATGGCAAATGCCAGTCCATTTACAATAAAAAACAACCACTTACATATCTTGTGGTATATAGCATTTTCCTTGAAATGCAACGGGAAGAGCATCAGGACTACATATAGCGCATTGGTATAAAGGATGGCAGATGTGTCGAACATCAGTCCGCCACGCCATACATCGAAGGTGTAGTTGAAATAGCTTAAATTCTCTAACCAATACTCTATCCTGGCTACCTGATAAACCAGATATACAAGTAGCAGATTCCATAGTACTGCAAAAAGTGGTGAGAATAACTTATTTTTCAACTGTCTCATTTTTGTTCTGATATATAACTATTATCTGTCTTTAAAATCTCTCGATGCAGCTTGTAATATCGCTTTTCCAAGTGTAAGGAGTTGCTCGTTCTCCCGGCCTTCCTCGGCAATTACTTTGTTGCTCACTAAGTCGTAGCACACAAACCCGGTGCTATCAACCATTGAAAAACCATCATCAAATGTGTGGGTAGCAAAAGGCTTGGTATAAGTAGAACTTAATACATCGCGGCTGAAAGTGAATTCATCGTGTGATATTCCCAATTGTCCTAATAAAGTTGCTGGCAGGTCGGTCTGATTGCAGACTTTTTCTATCTGCACGGGCTTTTTAACAGCACCACCAACCCATATCATGGGAATATGGTTCATCAAGGATGAACTCTCGTCTACGCCATTGTGTGGTATGCCATGATCGGGCAACATTACTACGAGAGTATTCTTCCATGCTTTGCTCTTACGGAGGTTATTGATGAATTCGCCAATGCATTGATCCAGATAATAGAACGAATTAATCACCTCGTCTTCGAAATGGTGTATGGGCACATCCCAGGGTACGTGACTGCTCAAGGTAGAAAAACCAATCAAGAAAGGTGGTTGCGCATTTGTGGCTATCTGATACAGGGTCTTGAAGGTGATGTCATCGCGTACTCCCCACTGGGCTGTCTTTTGTTCTTCTAAGCTGTAATCCTTCATCCATGTGAGATTCTCAAAACCTCCACTGATAAGATAGCTGCGCATGTTGGTGAAGTTAATGTCGCCACCATAGAGATACGAAGTGTTATAGCCTCGCTCCTTTTGTAGCGTGCGGGCAATGTTGGGTAGTGTGCGCGACTTTGATGGTATCTTCATCACCGACATTGTGGGGAATGAAGGATAACCACTCAATGCACATACTGTTCCGCGGTCGGTGCGCCATGTGTTTCCATAACAGTTAGTGAAATAGATACCTTCCCTGGCCAGCTTATTCAGATTTGGGGTAATGTCAGTTCTTCCTCCTATTTCTGTAAATACACCTCCACAGCCCTCTAACAGAATTATTATAATGTTAGGATTCTGAGTGGTAAGCAGAGTGTCGCAGTCAATGCTTTGTGTGTTGTAATGCTCACTCATCAGCTTGCTGCACTCTTCGTCGCTCATAAAACTATAATCGGCATCAGCCTTATCGAATGAATCAATAAAATTAAATACCGGGTTGACAGCAGAGTGGTTGAGGAACTGATTTTGCGAGAAATACACCTGTCCGATATTGGTGGTTGATTCTCCTAATCCGCCACGTATACCTATGATAATGACAGGAATGCAAAGCAGAGCGACTATCGATTCCGTTATACGGTGGTGGCTGGGAGTTATTCTCCAACGTGGATGAGTATATGCCCACCAGATAGCAATAGAAACTATAGCTATTACAATAAGTCGGATTACTATATAGCCCAAAGAAACACTAGCCATCGCCTCTGTAGGAGTATCCAGATACTGAAGACATGTAGAGTCGAGCTTGAATAACCAGAACTTATACAGACTTGTATCGGCAACGAACGCCAATGTAATAGCAATTGCTATAAGCAAATAGTAGGCGCGTAATATGACGCGAAGAGTCTTGATTCCGCCTAACCAAATGGAAACCGCACAGACCAGGAATGGTACTATAATAATGTAAAGTGAAGTGCTGAAATCCAGACTCAGACCATTCCACAAAACAGCCGGAATGTCTTGAGCAGAAAAGACTTGACTGCTATTATATAGCATGAACACAACCTTGGCGATGATAAATATTAGCATCGTCAAGAAATATGTCTTAAGAAGATAAAGAACTCTTTGTAACATTGATTTTGACAGATTATAATGCCTGCATGTCTGTTAGCTTCTTGTAGTGGCCGTCGATGGCGAGCAGATCCTCATGGGTTCCGCGCTCTACGATACGTCCCTCGTGCAATACGCAAATTTCATCAGCATTCTTGATTGTCGACAGACGATGCGCGATGGCCACTGTGGTACGTGTCTTCATCAATCGCTCTAATGCATCCTGAACCAGTCGCTCACTCTCCGTGTCAAGAGCAGATGTAGCCTCGTCGAGGATTAGGATTGGCGGATTTTTAAGGATGGCACGGGCGATAGATACACGCTGGCGCTGACCTCCGGACAGACGTCCACCACGATCACCGATGTTGGTGTCGAAACCATCCTCGGATGCCATTATGAAATCGTATGCGTTGGCAATCTTGGCTGCCTCATCAATCTGCTGTTGTGTGGCGTTGTCGACACCAAATGAGATGTTGTTTCGGAAGGAATCGTTGAACAATATGGCCTCCTGATTAACATTGCCGATAAGCTGGCGGAGGTCATAAATACCAAGATCCTTAACGTTAATGCCATCTATGAGCACCTCGCCCTCCTGAACATCGTAGTAGCGAGGAATGAGATCTACAAGTGTGGATTTTCCGCTACCACTCTGTCCTACAATAGCTATAGTCTTGCCCTTCGGTATTGTAAGGTTGATATCTCTTAATACCCATTGCTCGCCATAGCGGAACGATACATTGCGGAATTCTATCTGATGCTCGAAACTTGGTAAATGCTTGGGTGTAGCCGCCTCTTTAATAGTATTCTCTGCCAACAATATCTTGTCAATACGCTCCATAGAAGCCAGACCTTTGGGGATATTGTATCCAACCTTAGATACCTCCTTCAGAGGGTTTATGATGGAGTATAGAATCACCATGTAATAGATGAAGGTTGGTCCGGATAGTGATTGGTCGTTAAGTACCAGAACTCCACCAAACCATAATACAATGACAATCATACATGTTCCAAGGAACTCAGAAAGTGGGTGGGCCATATTCTGGCGTATGTTAACCCACATGATATCATGACGATAGGTGGAGTTGATGTGGTTGAACTTGTTGAGCATCTTGCCTTCTGCGCAGAATGCCTTAATGATGCGAAGTCCTCCAAGGGTCTCGTCAACCACGCTCATAGTGTCACTCCATAGTGATTGTGCCTGTATACTCTGAGCCTTAAGCTTTCGACCTATCCAACCCATGAACCAGCCTATAAGAGGTATGATACCGATAGAGAAAAGTGTCAACTGCCATGAGATTACAATCAGTGTAGTGAAATATGATATGATAAGAATAGGATTCTTAAACATCAGGTCTAACGATGACGTGATGCTGGTCTCTACTTCTTGTACATCGCCTGTCATACGGGCAATGATATCGCCTTTGCGCTCCTCGGTAAAGAATCCAAGTGGCAGAGCTACTATCTTCTTATACAGCTGATTTCGCATATCCCTAACCACGCCAGTACGTATGGGAACTACGCTGGCGGATGCAAGGAAGTAGGCTATCGTTTTCAGCAGTGTTGCAAAAATGAGGAACAATCCGATAAAGAGCAGTGTTGTGGTAGAACCCATATCGGCGATGAATGTATTAATGTAATAATAGATGTTGTTGACCAGAACATCCTTAAAACTTCCATCGCTCCATTCCATCATTGATGTAACAGTGACGCTATCGTCAGTCTTGAACAGAATCTGAAGGATAGGTATCAATGCAGCAAACGAGAATATGTTTAACAGGGCCGAAAGTATATTAAACACTATCGACAATACTACATATTTCTTGTACGGTAAAACAAACCGTCTCAGAACTTGCATGAATTCTTTCATAGGGCCTCTCCTAATAATGTTGCACTTGTACTACCTGTAATCTTTATACGTACAGTTTCGCCGATGTGATGGCCTGCCTTTGGGAATACTACCATCTTGTTCTGTTCGGTACGACCGCAGAGTTGTTCGCGACTACGCTTTGAGAATCCCTCAACCAGTACATCAAACTCCTTGCCCTCGTCCTTCTTGTTCTGAACGGCCGACATCTCAGTCTGCAGGGCGATAAGTTCATTGAGTCGGCGAATCTTCTCGTCCTCAGGTATATCATCGGGCAGATGCTTTGAGGCGTATGTGCCTGGACGCTCTGAATATTTGAACATAAAGGCTGAATCGTAGCCAACTTCGCGCATCAGCGAGAGTGAAAGCTGATGATCTTCCTCGGTCTCAGAGTGGTAGCCTACAAAGATATCTGTAGAAAGTGCACAATCGGGGATGATGCGACGGATGGCATTTACACGATCCATATACCACTCGCGAGTGTACTTGCGGTTCATCAGTTTAAGTATCCTGTCGCTTCCGCTCTGTACTGGCAGGTGGATATGCTTGCACACGTTAGGCATTTCGGCGATGACATGGAGCGTTTCGTCGCTCATATCCTTAGGATGCGAAGTGGTGAAGCGTACACGCATTGTTGGAACTTCCTCGGCAACTCTGCGTAACAGGGTAGGGAAGTCGATATCCTCGAACTTGTACGAATTGACGTTCTGTCCTAACAATGTTACCTCTTTGTAACCTTTATCGCGGAGGTCGCGAACCTCGCGAAGAATGCTTTCTATATCACGACTACGCTCGCGACCGCGAGTGTAAGGCACGATGCAATAGTGGCAGAAATTATTGCAGCCACGCATGATACTAACAAATCCACCAATCTTATGACCAATGCCGATACGCTGTGGTACCACGTCCTTATAAGTTTCGGTGGTAGAAAGTTCGGTGTTCATCGCCTTGTGTCCAAGTTCGGCCTGGGCAATGAGGTCGGGCAAAGACAGGTATGAGTCAGGACCTGCTACGAGGTCGCAGAAGTGGTTGTCGAGCAAATCCTGTTGTGCTCTCTCAGCCATACATCCCAATACGCCAATCAGCATTCTTGGGTTTTCGGGATTTGTCTTCTGGCGCTTACGACGTTCCGCATCCAGAGCCTCCAGGCGGTGGAATATCTTCTGTTCGGCATTATCACGAACCGAACATGTGTTCAGGAAAACTGCATCGGCCTCATCTAGTGTCTCGGTGGTTTCGTAACCAGCCATCTGCATTACCGATGCTACTACTTCAGAATCTGCCACATTCATCTGGCAGCCATACGTTTCAATATATAATTTCTTCATCATGCTAAGTATAAATAGGTTAAATTATCGGCAACGATATGCCGTTGATTTTCTGGAACACATCGAGCGCATACACATCGGTCATGCCGCTGATGTAATCTATTATCGCCATAATACGGGTTTCAAGGTCGGGCGAGTCGATATCGTACTGACTCGACACGCGACTGATAAGATGCTTTGAGTAAAAACGTTCCGGGTGCACAGCAGCATTGATAAACTTCTCCATGAGTGTCTGAATAATCTGATAACCGGATAGTTCTACATCAAGTACGGGACGACTCTTATAGATGCGCGCCATCGACAGCGCGCTGCAGTTCTTGTAGGCCTGTTGTGGCACTTCGCTTATATGGTCGATAAGGCTACCCTGGAAGTCGCCACTAAGAATTTCTTCCTCGTGCTCAACAAATACACTGACGCATTCGTTCTCGAGTTTTCCGATTACGCAGGCACGCAGATACACTACCTTTTCATTGTTATCATTAACGCCCTCGTCGTCTATGCGCTTTAATATGCGTTCCTGAGTTTCTTCGTCGAAGAATGCCAACAACATTTGCATAGTTTCGTCGTGCGAAATAATCTTAAGTTTGTGGGCGTCCTCGATGTCCATTATCTCATAGCAGATATCATCGGCTGCTTCAACAAGATATACCAACGGATGACGGGCATAGCGCAATGGTTCGCCTACCTCCGACTTGCATGGTATGCCTAGTTCTTCAGTGATTCTGCGATAGTAAGCTTTTTCGGAATCAAAGAATCCGAACTTGCCTTTCTTGCTGGCTGCACTCGATGAGTATGGATATTTTACGATACTGGCAAGTGTGGAATAAGTCATTACAAAACCACCTGGTCGGCGGCCTTTGAACTGATGGGTGAGCAAGCGGAAGGCATTGGCATTACCCTCGAAGTGAATCATATCGTTCCAGAAGATAGAACTTACTTGACGCTGGAGGTCATATCCGGCTCCCTCGGTAAAGAACGACTGGATGGCTTTCTCACCGCTATGACCAAAGGGTGGATTGCCCAAGTCGTGAGCTAGACAAGCAGTCGCTACTATCTGACCGATCTCCTGAAATAGTCCTTCTTTCAGTTCTGGATGTTTGGCAGTAAGCTGTGCAGCCACATCATTACCCAGCGACATACCGACACTTGCCACCTCGAGAGAGTGGGTTAGTCGGTTGTGTACAAAGATGCTACCCGGGAGCGGAAATACCTGGGTCTTGTTCTGCAGACGACGGAACGGCGCAGAGAAAATAAGGCGGTCATAATCACGCTTAAACTCTGTGCGGTCGTCGTGTCGTTCAGGGTGACGATGCTCCTGACCGAGACGCTTATTTGATATAAGTTGTTGCCAATTCATCATAATCAGGGTGCAAAGGTACGAAAAATACGCGCAGTAACGGCACATTTCGCAGAAATTAACGAAAAAATCAAAAAAATAGGGCTATAAAGGGTTATTTCTAAGGTAAAAGCACTACCTTTGCACATTGATTAAAATATATTTTAAAATATGCTGAAAATTAAAGTCGTTAACAAAGGTCACCAGCCACTGCCTCAGTATGCTACCGAGCAGAGTGCAGGTATGGACCTGAGAGCTAATATAGATGAACCCATCACGCTGAAACCCCTTGAGCGTAAGTTGATTCCAACAGGACTCCACATAGCCTTGCCCGTTGGTTTCGAGGCACAGGTTAGACCTCGCAGCGGTCTCGCACTGAAAAAGGGTATCACCGTGCTTAATACTCCGGGAACCATCGATGCTGATTATCGTGGCGAGATAGGTGTGGTACTTATAAACCTTTCGAACGAGGATTTTGTTGTTGAGGATGGTGAGCGTATTGCTCAGATGGTTATCGCACGTCATGAGCAGGGTGAGTTTATCCCCGTTGATGTGCTCGACGAGACAGAACGTGGCGAAGGTGGATACGGACATACAGGTGTGAAGTAAATGATAGAAATGAAAAAGATAGGACTGTCGTTGCTGCTGTTGCTATCTGTAGCCTCTGGTTACGGACAGCGAACCTACGATGAGTTCTTTCTCGAGGCTATGATGCAGCGACAGAAGGGCAATAGTGATGCGGCCTTCGATCTGTTGCGCCATTGCTTGGAGATAAATCCTGAGGCCCCCGAGGCTTATTACTTCCTGGCTCAATACTACAACGCCCTGAAAGATACGGATAAGAGTCTTGCCTATATAAAAAAGGCAGCCGAGCTTGATCCAGATAATGACACTTACATGGAAACCTTGGCTCAGGCTTATATCCGACAGCAGGACTACGAGGCTGCTATACCAGTGGTAGAGGGAATCTATGCTCGCGATAAAGAGCGTGAGGATTTGCTGGAGATGCTGTTCCAACTCTATCAACAGGTAGGCGACTTGACAAGTGCCGTACAGGTGTTGAACCGAATAGAGGCTATAGACGGAAAGAGTGAACGCTTGTCGATGGCTAAGAGCGAAATCTACACCCGTCAAGGAAACAAGAAAGCTGCCATCGCTGAGATAAAAGCTCTTTCGGAGAAGTTTCCTAATGATTTCAATTATCTGGCATTATATGGCGAGACGCTGATGATGAACGGACAGTTGAAAAAGGCACTCAAGGTGTACGACAAGATACTGAAAGAGGAACCTGATAACAACCGAGTGCTGATGTCGCTCCGCACATATCATCAGGCATTGAACCACAAGGAAATTGCAGATTCTTTGACAGAGCGTGTGCTATTGAACAAGAACGCTACAATGGAAGAGAAAATCCTGTTGTTGCGTCAGGAGATATCGGCTAGCGAGAATGCTGGTGGCGATAGCACAAGGGTTTTGCAATTGTTTGATAAGATACTGAAACAGCCTCAGACTGATGAGAATATGGCTATCCTGTGCGCATCGTATATGAACATAAAGAAGATGCCTAAGGATACTATCAGCACAGTGCTGGCTAAGGCTTTGGAATTGGCTCCAGATAACTCTTCTGCCCGTTTGCAGTTGATAGGATATGCCTGGGAGGCTGATGATATGGAGAAGGTAATCACTCTTTGTCAGGATGCTCGTCAGTATAATCCTGATGAGATGGCATTCTATTATTATCAAGGGGTGGCGTACTATCGCCGCGATAGTCTTGACGCAGCTCTTTCGGCTTTTAAGAATGGCATCGGTGTTATCAAAGAAGATAGCGATCCTGCTATAGTATCAGATTTCTATGCTGTGATGGGTGATATCCTTCATCAGAAGGGATTACTCAGAGAGGCATACGAGGCTTACGATTCTTGCCTGCAGTGGAAGGATGATAATATGGGATGTTTGAACAACTACGCATATTTTCTTAGTGAGGAGGGTAAGCAACTTGCTAAGGCCGAACAGATGAGTTTTAAAACCATCAAGGCCGAACCAAAGAATGCTACCTATCTTGATACATACGCCTGGATACTGTATATGCTTGGTCGATACTCTGAGGCCAAGATATATATCGATCAGGCTCTACAGAATCTGGACCAGTCGCAAGACAACTCCGTGATAAAAGAACATGCAGACAAAATAAAACAAAAAATAGATCAATAATGAAACTACAAGGTATCGTTAGAATTGCCTTATTGGCATTGCCATTGATGTTTAGCTCATGTGGAATATTCAAGAAGTCCAACAAAAACCCGAAGCCGGTGATTGAACAGCAACAGACCACGGACTTCGTGAATCAGGTACGTGAGAACCAGCAGACATCTAAGTTCATAACGTCTAAGGTAAAGTTCTCGGTTGAGGTTGGCCAGCAGAAGCTTACGCTTACGGGTAACCTGAAGATGAGACGAAACGACGTGATACGTCTACAGTTGATGGCCTTCGGCTTTGTTGAGGCAGGACGTCTTGAGTTTACCAAGGACTACGTGCTGATTATGGATCGTATAAACAAGCAGTATCTCAAGGCACCATATCGTCAGGTTGACTTCTTGCGTAACAGCGGTTTGAACTTCTCTGCACTTCAGGCACTGTTCTGGAATGAACTCTTCAAACCCAATCAGGGTAGTGATGCTGTGGTACTTGATAAGGCTGCTAGCAGTTTCGCAACTATCGAGAGTGGCGACGATATGATTATCAGTCTTGAGGACGGAAAGATGGACTACAGTTGGTTGGCTAGTAAGAATACGGCTATTATCCGTATGGCTAACATCCTGTATAAGGACCGATTCAATGGTAATACCCAGTTGAACTGGGACTATTCTGATTTCGAAGTATTCGGACGTAAGATGTTCCCAAAGAAGAATCTCATCAAGTTGACAACTCCAGATAAGGAAGTGAAACTGAGCATGACGTTGAACTATCTTGGTTCGGATTCTGAGTGGGAGCCAAGAACAGAAGTATCAAACAAATATCGTGAGGTAACTGTGGATGAGATACTCCGCCGATTCATGGCTCTATGATGAATAGAGTATTACCTAAAGATTTGCTCGCGATGGTGCTGATGGCACTCATCTCGTTCTCTTCGCCTGCTATGGCCCAGCAGGCGAAAAAAACGTCTGCTCAGCGACGTACTACAACTGTTAAGAAGACTACGACGAAAAAGTCTCCGGCTAAGAAGACTGCAACCAAGAAAACAACTACAGCTAATCAGCCGGTGACAGTAAACAGTCTGAAGAACGAGCAGCTGAAGGTTCGTAAACAGATAGAGGAACAGCAGCGCAAACTTAAGGCTAATGAGCGCGATGTGAAGAAGCGCTTGCAGAATCTGCTTATAATTAATAATGAAATAGCCGACAAGCGTAAGTCGATTGATACTATACGCCATGATATCAATCGTCTTGATGGTGATATCATCACACTCGAAGCTCATATTAAATACCTTGATAGCGAACTTGAGGAGAGAAAGCAGCGTTTTATCAAGTCGATGCGCTATATGCATCGCAATCGCAATATGCAGAGCAAACTGATGTTTATCTTCAGTGCCAAGAATCTCTCGCAGATGTATCGCCGACTAAGGTTTGTTCGTGAGTATGCGGCTTATCAGCAGACTCAGGCCGAGGCAGTGAAGTCGATGAAGACTCAGGTGGGTGAGGCCTACGACGAGCTTACTGACACAAAGAGACAGAAGAGCGACCTGCTGGTGAGAGACGAACAGGAACGCAGATCGCTCGAAGGAAAGCAAGTTGAGCAGCAGAAGATGGTTACATCGCTGCAGAAACAGCAGAAAACCATTCAGAGCATCATTGATCAACAGAAGAAACGTGATGCTGAACTGAATGCCCAGATCGATCGTTTGATTGCACAGGAGATAGCCAGGGCAAAAGCCCGTGCTGAGGCTGAAGCTCGCAAAAAGGCGGCCGAAGCCGAAGCTAAACGTAAAGCCGAGGAATTGGCAAGAAAGAAGGCTGCAGCCGAGGCCGCACGTAAGGAGAACGAACGTCGCATAGCCGAGGCAAAAGCTAAAGAGGAGAAAGCTAAAGCTGAGGCTCGTGCTGCAGCTGCCCGTAAGAATGCAGAAGAGAAGGCTGCGGCGGAGCGTGCTGCTGCTGAAGCTGAGCGTGCACGACTGGCTGCAGAACGTAAGGCTGCTGCTGATGCGAAAGCACATGAGAAAGAGGTGGCTGAGGCTAAGAAGTCGTCAGAAGCTATATATACTGTGTCTTCCGAGGACCGCCAGTTGAGCGGTAACTTCGAGAGTAATCGCGGTCGCCTGCCTATGCCAATCACTGGTAGCTATCGCATTGTTAACCACTTTGGTACCAACCACGTTACTGACGTGAAAGGTCATGTAACACTCGATAAGAAAGGTATTGACATCAAAGGTCAACCCGGTGCTGCGGTTCGTTGTATCTTCGATGGCGAGGTTAGTGCTGTGTTCAGTTATGCTGGAACTACTGTCGTGATTGTGCGTCATGGTAGCTACCTGTCGGTATACTGCGATCTGGCATCAGTCAACGTGAGTCGTGGACAAAAAGTAAGCACCCGACAGACACTTGGTCGTGTGGGTGCTGAAGGTTTGATGCAGTTCCAGCTGCGTAAGGGCAGTGCCAAACTCAACCCGGAAGGATGGTTGGCTAGATAGACAAGTTGTTTTCCAACAGCCCTACGTAGGTCTGGATAGCATAGTCTATCTCAGAAATCTTTATGAATTCGTCAGCTGAATGTGACCGGCTTGATTCTCCAGGTCCCAACTTTAATGATGGGAATGGCATCAAGGCCTGGTCGCTCAGTGTGGGCGAACCGAATGGTTGCATTCCTCTCTTGATACATCTCTTCACGATAGGATGATCGGGCGAGATTGACGACGAATGCAAACGGAATGAACGGGCACGCAGTTCGCACTTGGTCATCTTCTTGCAGAGGAAGTTAAACAGATACTCATTCTGATAGAATTCGTTGGTGCGCACATCTATTATAAAATGTAGAGTGTCGGGTATCACGTTGTGCTGTGTTCCTCCTTCTACTACGGTTACTGTCATCTTGGTTGCTCCAAGCAGTGGACTAACCTTGCGGAACTTATAGTCACGTATCCACACCAGATCGTCGAGTGCCTCGTAGATGGCATTTACTCCCTCGTTTCTGGCGGCATGACCAGATTTTCCGTGAGCATAGCCGTCGATAACCATCAGTCCTTTCTCTGCAATTGCTGGCTGCATTCCTGTTGGTTCGCCAACAATTGCTACATCTACCTTGGGTAGTAGTGGAAGAACCCTGCTGAATCCGTTTTCGCCCGAAACTTCTTCTTCGGCTGAGGCTACGAAGAGAATGTTGAAGCTGCGCTGACGCTGAAGCATAATGCGATAGGCCTGCAACAGTGCAACAAGTCCTCCTCCACAGTCATTTGAGCCTAGTCCGTACAGCAAGTCTCCCTCTTGGGTAGGTGTAAATGGATCACGTGTCCACGAGTTTACTGGCTTCACTGTGTCGATGTGTGCATTAAGCATCACAGTGGGACGGTTGTTGTCCCAGTCAGGACAACCCACCCAGAGATTGTTTCCCTCTCTTCCGTATGGCAGTCCCCATTTAGTCAGGTATTCAGCCAGTTTGTCGGCAGCCTTTGTTTCATCTCTACTTACCGAAGGTATGGCAATCAGCTCCTTCAGCAGTTCTACTGCGTCGTTGGTGTAGTTTGTGATGTCCATTTCTTATTCAGTTTTAGCCTTAGATATCGTTAATGATAGCAACATCGACAATACCAGTACCCCGAAAATCACTGCCAATGAGATTGGTGTGGGAATTTCGATATGTGGCATGTTAATGTTCAGTCCTACCAGTTCGCCTGCGGCATTCACGTACTCGTTCATGGCCAACAGCATCTTTACTCCTACAAAACTAAGGATTATACCCAGACCGTATTTCAGATAGGTAAAGTACTTTGCAACGGCTGCCAGAGCAAAGTAGAGTGCTCGCAAGCCCAGGATGGCAAAGATATTTGATGTGAGTACGATAAACGGATCACGGCTCACAGAGAATACTGCAGGGATAGAGTCGACAGCAAACGCTACATCTGTTGTCTCGATTACCAGTAGTGCAATAAACAGCGGTGTTGCCAGTCGTTTGCCGTTTTCTATGATAAAGAACTTTCCCTCGTGCATCTGGTCGGTAACGGGGAAGAACTTCTTGAATAGCTTTACAAAGATGTTCTTCGAAGGATCGACCTGTTCATTGTCATTGTGACTGAACATTTTTATACCCGTGTATATCAGGAATAGACCGAATAATCCAAGTATCCATTCGAACTTGGCAATCATCGCTGTTCCGGCAAAGATGAATAGACTGCGCAGAACTAGAGCTCCGAATATTCCCCAGAACAGCACCTCGTGCTGGTATTTGCGTTGCACCCCAAAGAACGAGAAAAGCATTAGGAATACAAACAGGTTGTCCATAGATAGTGATTTCTCTATTAGATAACCGGCAAGAAACTCCATCGCTTTTTCTTTTGGTGCTTCAGGATAAAATAGATAGATACCTCCGCAGAACACCAGCGAAACACCAATCCACACTGCGGTCATCTTTAATGCTTCGGATACACTAACCTCGTGCTGACCTTTCTTACCGAAAGACTTTAGGTCGATAAGCAGCATAATAAAAACTAGGATATAAAATAATATCCATGCCCAAAGGGGTATATTTACCATTTCCATTATATATGTTTCTTTAATTACCGGTGCAAATTTACGAATAAACGAGCGAAATACAAAAGAAAAATGCTTTTTTTCTTAAATTCCGAAAATAAGTTGTACTTTTGCACCTCGATATGCGAAACAGATTACTAGATAATGCCCCCTTGTTGCGGTTGGCGGTATGCCTTATCGTTGGTATTGTTATTGCCAATTATGTACCGTTGGCATTATCTGTCCTTCCTGCACTGGCTATAATGGTGGTGGTAACATTGCTATTATGGAAATACGAGAACCTGCAGTCGATAGCAATCCTTGCTTGTTTCCTGCTTGTTGGCGTGTTTCTTATGCAGCGGCATCTCTCTGCTTCCGATGAATCGGTGTCCATGTCCCGTCTTGACAAGTCCAAGGCTTATTTCCTTAATCAGCGTGGCATATTGCTTGACCGATTGGCGGATAGTGGTGTGGATGGCGATGCCTATGCTGTAGTAGCAGCTATGGCGTTAGGCGATAAGTCGGCTTTGACACACGAAATCCGTGATACTTATTCGGTTAGTGGTGCCTCGCATGTGTTGGCGCTTAGCGGACTGCATCTGGGTATAATCTATGGTCTGCTTTGGTTGTTGCTTCCTCATCGCCGTTGGCCTGCAGTGTCTCAGACTGTAATCCTTATTGCTATATGGTTGTATGTCCTATTGGTCGGAATGCCTGTCAGTGTTGTTCGTTCGGCTGTAATGCTTACGGTGTATGGAATTCTGTCAATAGCTCATCGCAACAAAATGTCGGTCAATGCCCTTGCCTTTACGGCTATAGTCATGCTTTTGTGGAATCCCGAGTGGCTGTTTGATATCGGATTCCAACTATCGTTTATGGCTGTTCTTGCGATATTATTGTTTGTTCCTGTGTTCGAGGATATGTTCTCTGCTCAATATCTTCAGGAGCATCGCTGGTTTCGTCGCGTTTGGGGATTGGTGGCTGTGTCGGTTTCGGCTCAGATTGGCGTAGCCCCGCTGATAGCTTATTACTTTGGTCGACTGTCTACTTATTTTCTGCTGACCAACTTCATTGTTCTCCCTGCAGCCTATCTTATACTTGGTTTGTCGTTGATAGTACTACTGTTCCCGTCCCTCGCGTACATATTATTATATATAGTCGATACTCTGAATGCCGTTCTGCTCAGAATAACTGCTATACCAGGCTCCAGCATAGACGGCTTCCACCCGAATGTGCTTCAGGTGGTGCTTACTTACGTCATAATATTCTGTACTTATCTGCTTATAGAAAGAATAAGACCAGCACAGGGATGGAGATCATCGAGATGAGCGTGGTGATGAATGTCACCTCGGTTATCATCGTTGTGTCCTTGCCGTATTTCAGACAGAGAATGGTTCCGTAGGTGGCTACAGGCATTGCGATAACTACTGTATTGATGTTTACTACGAAACTTGAAAAGCCCAATAACGTACAAAGATAGTATATCGCGATTGGTAGTATTGCCAGTCGGAATATCGTAGTAGCATATACCGTACTGTCGCCTAAAAGCGACTTTATCGACAGGTTCGACATCGACGAACCTATAATCAGCAATGCTGCAGGTACGGTTATGTTGCCTATCATAGTGAGTGGCTGGCTGATGCATTCGGGGATATTGTCTATCCTCAGTGCTACTATCAGCATCGTAAGATATGCTGCCAGCATCGGGGTGGAGTAGAGTACTTTCTTCTGAAATCTGCTTTCCTCAACTTCACTTTTGCCTGTAATCAGTATCGTGCCGATGGTAAACACTGCAAATGTATTTACCACATTCAGCACCGCAGCATAGAACACAGCCTCGTGGCCGAATATCGAGGCTACTACAGGATATCCCATAAATCCTACGTTGCCAAACATCAGTGCAAATCCGATAGCTCCCTCATCGTCTTTCTTCTTGGTGAGGTAGCGAGGCAATACGAATGCTACTCCCGTAAGTACAGCATAGGTGATAACGCTTATCAGCAGCAGGGGTAGAATATATTCACGGTCGGGCAGTTCACCCGTCATGGCCGACGACAGAATCAGTGCTGGACAAGTTATATTAATTACCAGTCTGGATAATTGTCTGTCAAAGTCGCCTCCTAAATAACCTAATTTGCCAGCCCCGTATCCCACGAGCACAATAGCAAACAATGTAATCATTACTACGAACATGGCTGCAAAGGTACTGCTTTTTTGTGAGAAAATGAGTACTGTATGGTTTGTTTTTGCGTCTTTGGGGACAAAATGCGTTTTTGGGGACAACAATATTTGCGTTTTTGAAGTTGTTCATTTCGTGTTCTTATAAAAAAGTGGTATTTTTGTAGTCAAAAAAGAAATTAGTCGCTATGACATTAGATTACGTTGTGATATTTGCAGTCTTCTTTGTTTTTCTGATAGCTGTTGCTGTCGGCATCTATTTTACGTACCGCCAAACCAATAAGGCTATTAAGGATAATGATCAGTTGGCAGGCGAGATTCATGAATTGAAAACCTATTTAAAGACAAAAGAACGGGTTTCCGAACTGCAAGTAGAAACAACTTCGCTCCGTGAGAACATCAAGGATACCAAGGATATGACCGATGATGAGTTGCTTGAGTGGATAGAAAAGCATATGAACGAGAGTAAGATGTTTACCGATCCCGATCTCTCGTTGAAGGATATGGCACTTCGTTTGGGTCTTACTCAGAAGAAAATCAAGCAGCTGGTGAAAGATTCTGAACGCTATAACCGTTTGTACGATTATCTCACAGAAAAGCGCGTGCTCTATGCTTGCGAACTGATTAAGGCGAATCCGCAATGGTCGATGGAGGCGGTGAGTAAGGATTCAGGCTTCGTATCGCGCACCACGTTCCAAACCGAGTTTAAAAAGCGCATTGGTGTTACCCCAGCGCAATACCGGGCTAACTCCCAATACGATGTGGTAAGGGTTAAATAAGTACCTTCAGCATCACCCATGCCAGTGCCATCTGAGTGAGGATGGCCACTATGTCTATCAGAATAAATGGTATAAACGGCATCAGCATGATAGGGAAGATGATGATGGTTACCATGTGAGCTACCAATAGGATGCCTACCCATTGTAGTAGGCCGCGATAAAAATAGGCGATAGAAATGCCAAGTGGCAAAAAGAATAATGGCTGAGCTATGGCTAATGCCAGGTTGATGGTCGAGTTGGGTACTGCAAAGGTCAGGCAACCAGCGACATCAGCCACAATCAGGGCCCACCACATCCAGGTGTAAGGTCGGCTCAGTTGGCGCATGCCGCGCATCATGGCATAAAACAGGATGAAGTCGCCTGACAAAAACACAATAGATCTCAGTATCTCCAATCCATGGGTCTCAATCCAGGTGTATAGATGATCCTCAACGCAGATGGCTTGCACCACCATCAGCACAAAACCTACCTTGATGAGCCAGTGAGGTAAACCGCTTTCTATTTGATTCACTACCAGCGATGTGCTTGTCGGGTTATAATTACTTTTTTGTTCCATATTTGTTTTAAGTTAATACTTTCTGGTGCAAAGGTACAAATAAACTCGCAAAATTCGTTAGGGTTTTATACGTAAAGTTTAACTTTTATCGACGAATAGTCTTTTGGGGACAATTTATTGGTTTGGGGACAACAATTTTTAAAAAAGTTTATATTTTCTAGTTATTTATTTAAAAATATATATAATTTTGCTACAACAATCTAATTATTTGGCTTATAGCCATATAGCCGTGATGGTTAATTTGACATTTTGAAGCAATCTAATTTATTAAGTTATGACGAATAAGACTTTTTTTAGGGCTGTGTTAGCAGCTATATGGTCAATTGTATTTGTTACTGGTGTTGTATCTTGTAAGGAAAACGATACAGATAATGGTGGCAGTAATGAAAGCGATGTGCCTCTGATTGAGAATGAGCAGGAGGCGCTCGGTTGGCGTTTGATCAGTATGCTCACCGACGAGGGCACAGCTCCTTCTGGTTGGCAGGATAAGACCTTCGAGCCTACTATAGGTAAGGCTGTCGATGGTGATCCCTATACCCGTGTGGTATCAACGAACGATGTTGACGCGGCAGCTGCCCGCTTTGCCGAGCTGGCTGATAATCCCGCAGGTTTCTCCGAGGTGATGTCGGCTTACAGCTATTCGGTTGAGGGCATTGGCAAGCTCACCTATAAGCGCGGTTCCGAAACCGAACCGTATCTGGCACAGGTGGATGTGGATCTGAAGCAGGTGCCTCACCTGAAGAAGATTCTCTACCAGACACCCGCGCAGCAAGGTAATAATGCAACTGTCACAGGTACGGCCTATTACCGTTTTGGCGATGTGGTGAAGGATAGCGAGGGCAGCTACTGGGTTTGTGTGCGCCCCAGCTTCGGTCCTGAGGGTAAAGGCGACAGCCACTGGATCTCTGTGTCGATGCCATTGCCCAAAAAGAACATTTATGAGTATCATGGTAACAACAACGACTACTATCTGCCCACAGGTTTGGGTGAAAGTGTAGAGCACATGCAGAACCTGTGCGAGATGCTCTATGCCATGTTGTATCCCTCCAACTGGCTCCACAATATAAGCAGTTCGCCCAAACCCAAGATGTTCCACGACTTCAGCTATGATAACTACAAGTATCATAACGTCAATTTCTGGAAGTTAGTAGAACAGGCGTGGAGCAGTTTGGATCTTTATCATAAGGTGCTCGAAAGCTCTAAGCAGGATATGATGAAAGCCATCGAAGACCAAAACGTTGGTCTGAACTTCGTGTATAGTGGTAAGTCATGGCTTGCCGGTTGGAACGGTGGCGTGTATCATGCCCAGTTCACTAATGGCAGCGGTAAAGAGAGCAACATGCACAAGCTACAGAAAGGCACTGTGAAGAAGAACCTGAAGAATATGCCGATTGATTTCCGCCAGCAGGTTGATCCGCAACTGTTCGACAACGATGGTCGTCTGCGCTTTGTGCTGCGCTACAAGACAGGTAAGCAGCTCAGCAACAATGGCAGATATGATCCAAAAACACCTATCAGTGGTGCGACTGATGTGTATGTCTATAACAAGTACTACTATTCCAACAATCCTAATGGCATATACGATCTGAATATGGGGCCTGAGGTTACTGAGCAGAAGACAGAAGATCCTACGAGAGGGTTCTTCGTACCTGGTATGATTATTCGGGATGCTGAAGGCACGCGTTGGCTTTGCTACTATAGCTGGTTAGATTTGGACGCTACGGGTAATGTTGAGAAGAAGGCTAAATTTATCAGTTTCGACAATATCAAGACGGCCAACGAAACCACTATCACAGGTTCTACGGGAACCTTTGCTGTCAATCAAGACTTGATGCCTGAGGAAGAGGTACCGATGGCTGCACTCTTGCTCTATGGCTTTGCTTTCGATAAGACCTATGATAGCGTTACAAAGTCGATTAAGAGTGAGATGGGTATTACGCTCACCGACTTCTATTCAAAACGCGACACCATCCACCAATACAGCTGGGGGGATAGTAAAGCCCACATCTATGCAACAAACTATGTCTATAAACCTACTGGCGGACGAGACACAGGCACACAGCCTTATATACGTTATGTCAACGATGGCTCGCATGTGGGTGAACTGCGTACTGATGATAAGGATGCCTATTGGCGTAATAGGCTATTCAAGTACTACCGTCAAAAGCATTTGGGGCTGCTCGACCTGATCGACTTGTTTAGTGATAATCATATCATTACTGAAACCGTCTTAGGCGACCAGTGGAGTCAGGCTAAGCGCCAAAAAACCGATTATAGGGATCGTGACTTTTATGTAGATGACCTTTATAAAGGCAACTTCGATTGTCGCAAGTTCTATTATGATACGAATCGCTCTCAGTGGGCACAGACGATAACGGCCAATGGCTATACACGTCCTACTTATTGCTCTCCTTATTGGGAGCCGGTTCTCTTTACACGCTTCCTGGAACTCGACAACACCAGTAGTAAGTTTGCCGGTGTGTATGATGGTCGTCAATACACCTTGCTGTTCCAGCCTGAAGAAGGCTTGCAAATGGCATTTCTTGTGAACTGTTACCAGAACTATGCTATTTCATCGAAAGATCATATTTGGATGGACGACGAGCCGATAACAGTAAAACCTTAGGTTAAGGAAACAAGTGAAATGATGACTATATAATAAAACAATTTGATGTATTAACCAAGATGAAGAAGTTTTTTTATTCAATGATGACCGTTGCTCTGATGGTAGGCCTGAGTCTGAGTGGTATTGCATGTAGCGATAGCAACAAGGACGAGAATGGCTCTGGTGGCAACAATGGCGACGAGCCACAGATTGAGAATGAGCAAGAAGAGCTGGGCTGGCACCTGGTTGCTCAGCTCACCGACGAAGGTTCAGCCCCTGCCGGCTGGATGGATAAGACCTTCGAACCAACCATTGGTATGGCCGTTGAAGGTGATCCCTACACCCGTGTGGTGTCAACGAACGATGTTGACGCGGCAGCCGCCCGCTTTGCCGAGCTGGCTGGCAACCCCGCAGGCTTCTCCGAGGTGATGTCGGCTTACAGCTATTCGGTTGAGGGCATGGGCAAGCTCACCTATAAGCGCGGTTCCGAAACCGAACCGTATCTGGCACAGGTGGATGTGGATCTGAAGCAGGTGCCTCACCTGAAGAAGATTCTCTACCAGACACCCGCGCAGCAAGGTAATAATGCAACTGTCACAGGTACGGCCTATTACCGTTTTGGCGATGTGGTGAAGGATAGCGAGGGCAGCTACTGGGTTTGTGTGCGCCCCAGCTTCGGTCCTGAGGGTAAGGGCGACAGCCACTGGATCTCTGTGTCGATGCCATTG
>Ga0256407_10004128_pt1 | contig 24665 bp, 18 predicted proteins | sample RumenRJG_04DNA_FD_193489 | JGI IMG/M metagenome (GOLD analysis project Ga0256407, IMG submission 193489) | Bovine rumen microbial communities from Lethbridge, Alberta, Canada - RJG_04 | ecosystem: Host-associated > Mammals > Digestive system > Stomach > Rumen | place: Canada: Alberta... | reverse complement strand
TATATCATGCATGATTTATTGTTATCACATTGTTTACAAGAGTTTATGAAGTTTATTTACACATAATTTAATATGTTTTTATGTGTGACGGTATAAACTATCGTATTTTAACTCATAGACACTAAAAAAGGAGAAGGGGGGATTCGAACCCCCGGTCCTTATTAGGGACGCAGACTTTCGAGGTCTGTACCATAAACCACTCGGACACTTCTCCTTAATCCTTGATTTTTGTTATAATTTTATCATGAAAAAACATTCTTACATATTTATTTTTATTATATTCTTCTTAATATTGTTAATTGAGTTTATTAATAAAAACACATACCGTGTTATTGATATTACTGATGATTGCAAATTAGTTGTTGATTTAAACAAAAATTATAAAATAAATGATGACGAAATATTTGAGATACCCGAAATTATTCCTTATTGTAGTGAATACAATATCATTAAAAATAAAAACATTGAATCTGAAAATTGGACTAAAAATGAATATTTGCATCTGATTACAAAGACAAAAGAGTTTTATAAAAGGCATTTTTTAAATTCAATCATTGTTATTGATGATAATAAAAATATTTATTCAAACTTTTTGCCGCTTTCTAAAACTTTGATTGATAGTGGTTTGGCATATTATTCCGATTTTAAGAGAAATACAAAAGATAATACGGAAAAGACTCTAAAGATTTTGCTTGAAGGCAAAAATAAAGAATACTATGTATTTAACAAAATTAGCAGAAAGTACCATCTTCCCGATTGTCCCTCGATTAAATCCGCTAAGTTAACAGAAGTTTTGCCAAAAGAAGAACTTCCCCAAAATGCCAAACCCTGTGGCAGTTGTATTCTTCACAAAAATGTCAGTTATAAGAAAAATCTAAAAACCGTAAAAAATTCAAAGTTTGAAGAAATATACATAAATTATGACAACATTGATATTTATCATTTTATAGGCTACGGGGTGATGTTTCCGTCTTCTTCTTGCGACAACAAAATGTGCAGAGCACTTTTATCCGAAATAAAAAACGCTAAAAAATCTATTGATATTGCTGTATATGAGTTATATGAAATTCCTGATTTAATGAACGAAATTAAATCGGCAAAAAAACGGGGTGTAAATGTCAGGTTTGTAACTGATAATTCAACTTTAACCAAGATATTTAATAATCTGAAACCCGAAGAATTCGCTGATATAGTAATAGATGACGGTGTTTCAAAAGAATCTCACAGACTTATGCACAATAAATTTTTTATTTTTGATGACAAAAAGGTTTGGACAGGTAGTGCAAATCTTACACCAACAAGTTTTTCAGGATTTAATGCAAATACTTCCATTCTGATTAATTCTGAAGAAATTGCTAAAATTTATAAGAGCGAATTTGAAAATTTTATCAGAGGAAAATTTCATAATGCAAAAGAAACAGTATATGGTAATTTTGAAAACAGTCAGATAAAAGTTTATTTTTCTCCTAAAAATTATACAATTACAAAAGAAATAATCAGGGAAATTAAAAATGCAAAAACATATATTCATATTCCCTCATTTATAATTACCCACAAAAAATTTACCGATGCTTTGATTGAGGCTCATAAGAGAGGTGTAGAAGTAAAAGTAATTACTGATGCAAACTCCTCAAAAAACAAATACTCTACTCATAATGTTTTAAGATATAATGGAATCCCCGTTAAAACTGAAAATTTTGCGGGCATGATGCACATGAAAAATATAATCATTGACGGTGAAACCGTTATTACAGGTTCTATGAATTTTACAAAAAGCGGTGAACAGTACAATGATGAAAATTCTTTAATAATTAAAGATAAAGCAATTGCCGAAAATTTTGAAAAAACTTTTCAAACAATATGGTCAAAAATTCCTGAAAAATACCTTCGTCGTGACCCTCTTGCGGAATCGTTCGAGTCAACAGGTGCGTGTTTTGACGGTATAGACAACAACTATAACGGATTAATTGACAGTCAAGAACCTTTTTGCAAACAAAAATAAAGCCTCTGACAAGAGGCTTTATTAATTACATTCTTTCTTTCATATGGTCGTATTGATTAAGGAACGGTTTCATTTGCTGAATAACTTCTTTTTGAATTTCTTCGTATTCCTTATCTTCTTCTTGTTCAGATTTTTGTGCATCTAACCATTTTTGATATAATTTCTTTTGTGCTTCGAGTTTCTTCTTCTCGTAGTCGGGGTCAGTTGCAGGGAATACTTTGTATTTCAGATTTTTCAAAGATTTTGAAACTTTTGTTTCTTCACCGTTTGTCTTAGTCATATTGTCTGGATTATTGATAACGGTTTTCTTAAATGCAACATCCATATCTTTTGTTCCTAAAAGCATTGAGAAATATAGCGCCGTCGTTTGTCTGTACGCATCATATCCAAATGTAAGTTTTGCTTCTTCAGGACCTACGCTTATAAGGAACATATTTTCTTGAAGCCAATTATACGGTTTATTAACTGTATACGGAGTCAATTTCTGAGTAGAATATGAATCCCTTCCTGCAATTGCTATTGACATTAAGTACCCGATTGTTACGTATTTGTGCAAACGAAGGCTTTCTATTATTTGGACGTTTGATTTTCCGTAATAATAGTCATCAAATTTAAATGGAGTTTTACCACCAACACCGGTTTGATAATACATAATACTTTGAGTCCAATTTTTATATGATGTGTTTATCATCGGACCTATTCTTGCAATACCAAAAGTATCTCCTGTTGTATATTGTGAAATTGAGGTTTGTCCGATTAAACCGATATCGGCATTAAAGGTATTTTCAGGATTTGTATAAGAGAAGAATGTCTTTTGCATTTGAGTCATCCAACGTAATCTTCCTTTTGCAAAAGAACCTATACGGCCGAAGTCCGAATAATAACCTGCTTGAATTCTATGTCTGAAGCTTGCTCCGAGATCTTTTATATAATAACTGTCATCATATTCCAAATCCATAGCATACATAGGACGTCTGTATCCTAAAAACCATTCGGATAAATACATATTTTGAGCATAGTTTAATCTGAGACGATCGGTAAACTTTTGATATCCTCTAATCATAAACTTGTTTTCAGCAGAACCGTATGCCATTTCAGTTTCATTAGTCGGGCTTGTGAATTTTGCAATACCGCCTATACCAAATCGGCTATTATCTCGTGAATACAACGCAATCGGAGATAACTTTAATACGGACGATTTTGGTAATCCTAAAACAAATGAAGGACCTACATACATACCGATATTACTGTCACTGCCGATTTCAGGAATGTTAGTTTCCATAACCGTATTTTCTTTATCAGTCATAATTTGTAATGTCGGAATGACACCAAGTTTAAATTTCTTGTAATATACGCCTGCTTGTTTTATGTCTATAACATTGTGTCCGTCTCGAGAATCAACAATTATGTCTTTTGCTTTGATTTTAACCGAACTTGGTTCTGTTTTTGAGTTATAAAAATCACCAAAATCCAACTGTCCGGGGTTCAAAAGGTTTGTAAAGTTCGAACTTCCGAAAGAAAATCTTTTATCTTCAAGAATATTTGCAACACCATCATATTCTTCTATTCTGTCGGGATAAACATACGCTTCTTCTGCTCTGATTTTTACTGAATAATTTGATGATATAGGCTTTTGAATCCAACCGTGGGCTGTATTCAAATCCATATTTATAAAGTCGCCTGTTGTAACATTTTCACTTTGAACAATTTTTACGTTTTGATATGCTTTTACGCTGTTAATATCGTGATTAAAAATAATTTTATCAGCATATAAGATGAAATCTTCACCTGTTATTTGAAGTTTAGCGTTTCCTACCGCTTCTATTTCACTTCTGTCAGGGAAATAATCTGTTACATCAGCAGTTAAAACAAGATCAGATGCAACAGTTTTTTGTTCCTCTTTCTTTTTCTCCTGCTTTTTATTTTTTCTGAAAAATTTCTTATTCTTTGGTTCAACAGTAACTATTGAATCACTTTCATTAGTGTACTCTTCTGTGCTTTCAACATTTTGTTCAGTCGATTCTTTATTAACATTAACTTTGAATTGGTCTTTTATCTTTTTGTTTTCTTGTTTTTTCAGTTTTTTAACATATTCACTGTCTGTTAAATTAATTTCGTTAACATTGCTGTTTTCATTATCATACTTTTGAACATTAACCTTCTTTTTCTTTTTAAATAAATTATTCTCTTTATGAAAGAGATTTATAACTTTAGGCTCCTGTTTTTTGTAAGATTTATTTTCAAAAGCAGCATTATTAATGAAATCTACAGTTAAATCCGCTGAATATACTGGAGTAATTCCTAAAAAAATGAGTGATATCGATATTAGTTTAATTGAATTTAATAATTTCACAATTTTACCTTTTCTATATGTAATTCCAAGGGCTTACGGGTTTACCGTTAACGCGAACTTCAAAATGGCAATGCGGACCCGTTGAATATCCTGTTGAGCCTACATAACCGATGACCTGTCCTTTTGTAACTGTTTGGTTATTTGCAACCGCATACCTTGATTGGTGAGCATATAATGTTGTTGTCGGTTTTCCGTTAACTCTTCCGTGGTCAATGATAATCGTTTTTCCATATCCGTTTTGCCAACCGACAAAAATTACTTTACCTGAGTTTGATGCACGAATAGGTGTTCCCATTGGAGCAGCAATATCTATTCCTGAATGATATTTCGTCGTTTTAAATATCGGATGAACACGATAACCGAATTCAGATGATATTGAACCGGGACAAGGTCTGATAAATGCACCTGTTGCAGAGGATACCGTACTGTTTTTTGTACTTTTTGAAATCATGCCTGCGATGATTTGAGATTGTCTTGCAAGTTCTCTTTCGGTTCTTTCGTATGTTGCCCTGTCATTCTTTAATTTATAAATCATATTTGCATTTGCAGCCAATGCAGATTTTATTTGTTTTTTCTGATAATTCATATCATCAATAGTTGTTGCAAGAATTCTTTTTTCAGATTCAACTTGTGACCTTAATCGTGCAATTTGTCTTGCTTTTTCTTTAACAGCCTCTAATTGTTCTTTGTCTTTTTTTGCAATTATATTTTGATAGTAAATTCTGTCAATGAAAGAATTTATATTTTCTGCACTCAAAATTAGTATGAAAAGACCTGTTCTGTTTTTCATATAAATTTGTCTTATTCTGAATTTTGCTGCCGCTTCACCCCTTGAATACTGTGATTTTGCTGCAGAAAGTTTGTATTCAAGATTATCTAATTTGTTTTTTGCATCGCTGTATTTTTTTTGAGAATTTTTTAATTCTCTTTCATTTTTTTCCAATTTTTGTTGATTTCGATACATCTTATTAGTTTCTTGGTTTTCAAGAATTTTAAGCCTGTTAATCTTTGCTCTTGTTTCTTTTCTTTTTTTCGCGATATCAAAAATACTATCGGCAAAGCAAACTTCTGCAATATTTGAAATTGCAAAAATCAAAAATATAATGAAAATGTTCTTAAACAAATAAGGCAATTTCATTACAAAAGGACTCCTAAAATCTTGCTAATTGATTGACTACCATTAAAATAACAGGTGTTACCAAAAAACAAAATACTATAATCCCGATTATTACTTTTCTGTTATTTCTGAAGAATTCCATACATATCCCCCAAACATTCCTAATACAATTTTACCTTATAAAAGATAAAGGGCAAATTTGTAACTTAATGAGGATTTACACTCTTTTTAATATAGAATTTTCAGTAACAATTATATCGACAGGTATATCATATTTGTCATGCGGAACCTTTTTTGAAACAAGGTCTGATGGAATCGGTAATATTTTAATTCCTTTGTTTTTAACAAAAAATTTATCGTAATATCCTTTACCGTACCCTATTCTGTAAAAATTTAAATCACATGCCAATGCTGGAACAATAATTACATCATTAATTGATGGAATAATGGGATTACATTTTTTTGGTTCAAGAATACCAAATTTATTTTTTTCAAGAGATTGCGGTGTATATTCTGTCATATACATGCTACCGTTGTCAATCTTTGGAACATAAATTTTTTTGTTTTCGTAATTTAAAATTTGAAATGTATCAATTTCATTTTCGAATGAAATGTAACAAAATACGGAATCAGCATTTTTAAAAACATCTAAATAAAACAATTTGTTAATTATTTGTTTGCTTAAATCTTTAATATTTAAGTTGTTGCGAAGTTTTTTATTTTTATCTCTGATAATTTTTTTTTGTTCGTCAATTGATATATTCATAACATTAAAACTAAAAGAGGGGATTTAAATCCCCTCTGAATCTTATTTGATATTTGAGAATGTCCAAGCATCATAGTTTGGATTTTCAGTAATTTCAAAATTGTTGTCCAAACCTCCTTCTTTAGGATCTTCGTGAGCGATAGGTTTATAAAGTCTGTTGTAGTACTCAATAACCATACGGTCTGAATTGAAGTATGCTTCAGAAGTTCTTATTGCTTGTCTCATAAGTCTTGCCCATTGAAGTTTCTTATCATAGTATGTAGGAATTATTTGTTTTTCTATGATATTCATAATACATTCATGGTCTTTCTTGTGACGTTCTTCCCAAGGAATTTCGTCATCTAAACCGGGATACTCTACTGTATATCCGTTAATTCCGGGGAATGTACCTTCAACTGCCCATCCGTCGAAGATTGAAAGGTGAACAGCACCGTTCATGTTTGCTGACATACCTGAAGTACCTGATGCTTCAAACGGACGAAGAGGTGTATTCAACCATACATCTGTACCTTTTTTCAACTTAGCACTCAGTTCAAGTTCGTATCCGGGGAGAATTACAACATTCTTCATTGTCCTTGATTGGTGAAGAATTTTATCAAACATTTCTCTGCCCATAACATCATCAGGGTGGAATTTACCTGCAAATATTAATTGAACTTTATTGTCATTTAACAATTTTGTAATTCTGTCCATATCAGTAAACAACAACCAAGCACGCTTGTAATCGGCAAATCTTCTTGCCCAAGTAATTGTTAAAACATGCGGATCAAGTCTTTTACCTGTTTGGTTTGCAATATACTTGAATACTTTAGTTTTCATCTCGATTTTTGCATCAAGAAGTTCTTGAAGTGTTTTTGCTTCTGCTATTCTTCTGTCTTGCCAATAGTGAACATTAACTGCGTTAGTGATAGCTCTTATAGGACAACGTCCTTCAACCCATTCCCACATTTTGTTAGCAACAAGACCATGCAATTGAGATACTGCATTTGCAAGTCTACTCATTCTGAGTGCTGCAACCGTAAGTGAGAAATGTTCTCCGCCAAGCTCAACCGCTTTTTCTCTGGAACATTCAGCAAAGAAACCGCCTTGTAAAAGTGTATCAACCCAGTGAACTTCATTACCTGCTGCAACAGGAGTGTGAGTTGTAAATACGGTTCTGCGTTTAACTTGAGCCATATCACCTTTGTATTGTCTTAAAAGTTCAAATGCAGCAGGAAGTGCATGACCTTCATTCAAGTGAATACAATCAAATTTTTCACCTATTGCTTGAAGTAATCTTATACCTGCAACACCGAGAACTGTTTCTTGAGCAATTCTGATTTTTTCATCGCCATCATAAAGTCTGTGAGTAATTCTTCTTGCCCATTCAGAGTTTTCCGGAATATCAGTTGTCAAAAGATATATAGGACAAGTTCCGAATAATTCGGGATCTACTTTAAATGCTTTAACTTTAACTTTTTCACCAAAAATAACCACTTCAACCGAAGCAGAAATCGGTGTTAAAAAGTCATAATACTTTCTGATGTATGCAACTTCTACGTTACCTTCAGGACTGATACGTTGGTCATAATAACCGTATGACCATAAGATGGAAACACCGACCATAGGCATTTGAAGATATCCAGCAGATTGCATGTGAGAACCTGCCAAAAATCCTAAACCGCCTGAATAAATTGCTAATGATTGGTCAATTGCCATTTCCATTGAAAAATATGCTACATTAGGTAATGCCATTTGTTTTTCCTCATTTTGTCTGTTCATGCTGCTCAATAAGAGCATAATAATACGATAACACAAATACTATAAATGTCACATGTTATACATATTTGAGAAAATATTCGTTATAAATAATATTATCTACAACTTGATGAATAATATGGATTTATTGAAAAAATAATAATTTTAATTATCAAAACCATGTAAAAACTATATAAAGAAATGTTACAATATTAAAAATGACAAACCATATTTCAAATGATATTATTATTAAAAACATTTAACAAAGGTTATAAAAATGAAACTTGCCGTATTTGATTTTGATTCTACTCTCATGGACGGAGAAACTCTTGAGTTTCTTGCAAAGGAATTTAATATTGAAGATAAAATTGCTCAAATAACAAAATCTGCCATGGAAGGGCAAATAGACTTTTTTGAAAGTCTTATCAGAAGAGTTTCTTTATTAAAAGGACTCTCTCAAAATCGAGCGGAAGAAATTTGCTCAAATCTTCCTTTAATGAATGGTGCGAAAGAAACAATAACAGAACTTAAAAAGGCAGGATATAAAACCGTTTGTTTTTCGGGCGGATTTAAGTCGGCAACAATTCCTGCCAAAGAAAAATTAGGTTTAGATGCAGAATTTTCAAACATACTTCATTTTAAAGACGGGTTTATGACAGGGTTAGTCGGCGGTGAAATGATGTTTTCAACAAGTAAAGGTGAAATGCTAAAAACACTCCAAAACCTTCTTGGAGTGAGTTATGATAATACTCTTGTCGTCGGTGACGGCGCTAATGATTTAAGCATGTTTAAATATGCGGGAAAAAGGGTTTCCTTTTGTGGTAAACCCATACTAAGAGAAAATGCAAATATAATTATTGAAGAAAAAGATTTACGATTAATACTTCCTCACGTTATATAACATCAATTTTCTATGACGGCAGCATCAATAATAAAATCATTTTTCGTAACTTTGACAATAGCCCAGCGAAGAACCTTGAGATTTTGTTTTTTAAACTCATGTTCAATATAATCAGCATCAAAAGGTAATTTCTTTTTGATAATAATTTGCTTTGTTGTAATCATTACTCAACCGTAACAGATTTAGCAAGATTTCTCGGCTGGTCAACATCTTTTCCGAGAAATTCCGCAATATAATACGCAATTAATTGACATGGTACGTTTGCTATTATGGGTGATAGCATTTCGGAAATTTCGGGAATTTTGATGATATCTTCAAAAACATCATTTAATTTTTCGTCATCTGAAGATGTTAAGGCGATTAATCTCGCATTTCTGGCTTTTGCTTCTTCGCTGTTTGAAAGTATTTTGTCATAAGTTATTCCGCCCGGGATTAATATTGATAAAACAGGCATTGTTTCATCAAGCATTGCGATAGGACCATGTTTTAATTCGCCTGCTGCATACCCTGTTGCATTTATGTAACTTATTTCTTTGAGTTTTAAAGCGCCTTCAAGTGCGGTTGCAAGGTTAATTCCTCTGGCTATAAATATGAAGTTTCTGTTATTTGCAAATTTTCTTGCTATTTTTTGAATATCTTCTTTATGGCTCAATATTTTTTCGAGTTTAACAGGGACTTGAATCAGTTCATGTTTTAAATTACGCAAAAATTCTTTTGAAAGAGTTCCTTTAGTTTCCGCAAGTTTAATTGCCAATAAGTAAAACGCTAACAATTGTGCTGTATAAGATTTTGTAGCGGCTACGCTTATTTCTATACCGGCGTTAACGGGGATTAAACTGTCTGCATATCGAGCCATGCTTGAATCAGGTCTGTTAGTTATAATTAAAGCATGAGCGCCCTTTTCTTTTGCTTGTCTTATTGCTGTAATTGTATCAGCAGTTTCACCCGATTGAGAAACTCCGATAACGAGAGTATTTGCATTTGTTACTGTTTTTCTGTAAATGTATTCACTTGAAGGTTCTACATCAACTGCTATACCCGTAAAATCTTCGATAATGTATTTGCCAACCATTGCGGCGTGCAAAGATGTACCGCAAGCAATGATTTCAATCCTGTTTAGATTTTTTAATGTTTCATTATCAATTTTTACTTCGTCCAATAAAATCGGTTCGTCTATGTCGAAAAGTTTTCCGTTCAAAACATTTCTGATTATATCAGGCTGCTCATGGATTTCTTTGAGCATGAAATGCTTAAATCCGAGTTTACTAAGGGCAACAGGTTCCCAAGGAAGCTGCTCGATTTTTTTATTGATTTTTTGATTATCAGTATTATAAAATTCCAATTCATTGGCTTTTACAACTGCAATTTCGCCATCATCTAAATAAATTGCCTTTTTCGTATGTTCGATAAATGCAGGAATATCGCTTGCGATAAAGTTTTCATTTTCTCCAAGACCTATAAGCAATGGTGCATTTTTCTTTGTTGCAACAATTTTATCCGGTTCATCTTTGTGCATAACACACAATGCATAAGCACCTTTTAATCTTTGTAAGCCTAATCTTACTGCTTCTTTTAAGTCATGCGTTTTGCCGTAATAGTATGCAAATAAGTGCGCAATAGTTTCAGTATCAGTTTGGGAACGGAACATGCAGCCTTTTTCAATTAATTCTTCTTTTAATTCTTTAAAGTTTTCAATAATTCCGTTGTGAACGAGGACTAACTTTCCGCAGTTACAAGTGTGCGGGTGAGCATTAAATTCTGTTGCTCCGCCATGAGTTGCCCATCTTATGTGACCGATACCGCTTTTTACTGAAACTAATTCATCTTTTTTTGTTTTAAGAAGTTCTTTTAGGTTATTTAACTTCCCGATTGCCTTGTAAACTTTAATGTCACCGTTGTCATTAAGTGCAATACCTGATGAATCATATCCTCTGTATTCAAGACTGACAAGACCGTCAATAAGAACATTTACAACATCTTTATCGCCAATATAACCGACTATTCCGCACATATTAAATCTCCGACTGAATTTTAAATTTATAAAATTATACTATAAGATATATTCATTCGGCATTAAGTTTATATAAAGATACAAATTTTTATTTTATGTCAGGGTATAACGAAATAATTTTTTTGATTGCATTTTTTGATAATTCTATAATTTGATTCATTTTTTCAATTTCGTAAGGCTCACCTTCTGCCGTCGTTTGAAATTCAATAACTTTGCCCGAAAGTGTCATAACGGCATTACTGTCAACTTGAGCCGAAGAATCTTCTTCGTAATTCAAATCAAGAATAACATCTCCGTCATGGATACCGGCAGATACCGCAGCAATTGGCTCAATTATCGGGTTCTCTGCTAAAATACCCTGTTCTAGCATTCTTTTAAAAGCAAGAGAAAGTGCGACAAATCCGCCGCAAATACTTGCACATCTCGTTCCGCCGTCTGCCTGTATAACATCTGCATCAATTATCATTGTTCTTTCGCCCAATTTTTCAAGATTCACGCAAGAACGCAATGCTCTTCCGATTAATCTTTGAATTTCTTGTGTGCGGCCTGAAACTTTTGTCCTTTCTCTTGGGCATCTTGTTGAAGTAGATGTCGGAAGAAGTGAATATTCCGCCGTTACCCAGCCTCTTGTGTCTTCTTTTTCCATCCATTTCGGCTTTTTATCGTCATTTGTGGCAGTAACAATTACTTTTGTATTTCCGAATTCGACAAGTACCGAGGAAAGTGCATTCTTTGTATAATCTACGGTAAATTTTATTTCTCTTGTTTCGTCATTTTTTCTGCCATCGTTTCTTGACATTTTTTAAGCCTTTCTTTTTTCTTTAAAAATTATTATCTTTATGTTAATTATTACTTATGAAAATAAATTGACAAGGGGAATTATGGACAAATTTTATCTTACAACGGCAATTGACTATGTTAACGGAAAACCTCACATAGGTCACGCATACGAAAAAATTATGGCAGATGTAATATTCAGACATTTTAGCCAAAGAATTGATGACACATACTTTTTGACAGGCACAGACGAACACGGAATTAAAATTCAAAAAACTGCTGAGGGAAGAGGAATTACTCCTATACAGTTATGTGATGAAAATTCTCATAGTTTTCAGGACTGTTGGAAAGAAATGGGTATCGAATATACCGATTTTATAAGAACAACTCAAGAAAGACACAAAACTGCTGTTCAAAAAATATTCAAAAAATTAGTTGAAAATGGTGATATTTACAAACATTCATACAAAGGTCTTTATTGTTCTGGTTGTGAATCTTTCTTAAACTCTAGAGATTTAACTGAAGATGGTCTTTGTCCCGACCACTTGAAAAAACCCGAAGAAGTAACCGAAGAAAATTACTTTTTCAGACTAACAAAATACAAAGATGCGATTATTAAACACATAAAAGATAATCCCGATTATCTTGCGCCTTCATTTAAGGCTAATGAAGTTATAAAACAGTTGGAAAATATTGAAGATATTTCTGTTTCAAGAAATAAAAACTCCGTTTCATGGGGAATTCCCGTTCCCGATGATGATGAACAAGTTATATACGTTTGGATAGACGCACTTTCAAACTATATTACGGCTTTAGGATATGATACTGAAAATCCTTCCGAAAACTTCAAAAAATATTGGCCTGCAAATGTTCAAATAATCGGAAAAGATATTTTAAAATTCCATGCTATATATTGGAGTGCAATTTTAATGTCTTTGGGTATTGAATTACCGAAAACATTGTGTGTTCACGGTTGGATAACAATTGATGAAACAAAAATGAGTAAATCACTCGGAAATGTTATATCTCCATCTGATATATTAAAAAATTTTGAACTGAAAAATGCAGATGCTCTGAGATATTATATGGTAACTTCTGCTCCGCTCGGTCGTGACGGAAATTATTCCGATAATGATTTTAAAGAAAAAGTTAACGCAGATTTGGCAAATAACATAGGAAATCTTTTAAACCGCACGCTAAACATGCTTGTAAAATACTTTGACGGCGAAATCAAGCCCGAATTTATTAAATCAGACAGCGAAATTGATAAAGCGGGATATGAGGCTATAAATAGTGTAAAACAATGTTTTGACGGATATCAGGTTTGTGAAGGTGCAGAAAAAATTGTTGAATTTTCAAACGTAGTTAACAAATATGTTGCTGATAAAGCACCTTGGTCCCTCGCAAAAGATGGTAAAATGGATGAATGCGGACAAATTTTATATGACGTACTCGAAGCGTCTAGAAAAATTGCAGTTATGCTTTATCCTTATTGCCCGAATATTTCAGCGGAAATATTCGGGCAGTTATCACTTGCCCAAAATATTAAGTATTCTGAAATTGAAAAAAATAAACTCGGAACAGGAAAAATAACTGAAAAAGAAAAAATTCACCCTGTATTTCCAAGAATGGATTCGGAATTTGCAACAGATAAAAAGAAAGCAAAATAGTTGATTTACGATGATATAAAGCAAATGTTCAATACTTCAAAAACAATGCTCAAAAAGGCAAAAGATTATCTAAAACCTGATGAGCTTGCGTTATCTGTTCAAAAAAACGAACAAGAACTTCAAAAACCCGAAGTATGGCAAAATGCAGAATTATCATCTAAAATTTCAAAAGAATTAAAAGATTCAAAAGATACTATTTTAATGATTGAAAGATGGGAAAGAGAATTGTCTGATTCTGCTGTTCTCATTGAACTCTATGATGAATTAAAAGATGAAGACACTCTAAAAGAGGCCGAAATTAGTCTAAAAGCATTAATTAAAGATTTAGAAGCAAAAGAAATTGAAAAAACTCTCGGCGGTGAATACGATAAAAATGATGTAATTATCACTGTTAATGCGGGAGCTGGCGGAACTGACGCTCAAGATTGGGCGCAAATGCTACTCAGAATGTATTGCAGATGGGCTGAAAAAAAAGGTTGGAAAACAGATTTAATTGAACGCTCTGACGGTGAAGAAGCGGGAATAAAATCTGCAACCGTTAAAATATGCGGAAAATATGCATACGGCTACGCAAAAGCTGAAAAAGGCGTGCACAGACTCGTTAGAATTTCACCCTTTAATGCAAACGGCAAAAGACAAACAAGTTTTGCAAGTCTTGAAGTAACTCCGGTTATTGAAGATTTTGAGAAGAAAATAACTATTCCGCAAGAAGATATTGTTGTTGATACAATGCGTTCGGGTGGAGCAGGTGGACAAAACGTCAACAAAGTAGAAACTGCCGTTAGAATTTTGCACAAACCTACAGGAATTGTTGTAAGATGTCAGCAACAGCGTTCTCAACTTCAAAACAAAGAAACAGCACTTCAAATTCTTGCTTCAAAACTCCTCGCAATAAAACAAGCAGAACACGAAGAAAAATTATCATCATTAAAAGGTGAAAACGTTGATATAAATTTCGGTTCTCAAATTCGCTCTTATGTTTTCCACCCATACAAAATGGTCAAAGACCACAGAACTAATGTTGAAATTGGTAATGTTGATGCTGTAATGGATGGAGAAATTGATGCTTTTATAGAATCATTCTTAAAAAGTCCTTATAACATAGGTTAATTGCATTCTTTTTAGTCATAACGAAAAAATATTGTATTTTTTATTATTTTGGAAAATACAAGGATAAGAAATTCTTATATGTTCTATTTCTCAGAAATATTCTTATTAATACTTATATTAAGTGCGGAAGTTATAAGCTCTGTTTCAGAGAATTTTTGTTTCGCATTTTCATAATAATCATTTTGAGTTTCGCTGGATAAATAGTGTGTAATTGTATATTCGTTATCATTTTCAGTACATTGCTTGTATAATACAGGCATTCTGTCTATGAATTTATTTTTGTATTCGGTTTCTAAAGGATTGTTAATAAAATGTTTTATAATGGTATTAGGCGAAATTCTGTTAATCTCGTTGTCGTTATATATCCAATCAGAAATTTCTTTTGAATCATTTTCATCATAGCCTTTTGAAATAAGAGCGTTTTTTATTTCGTATTTATCGTTATAGATTAGATGTTCCCACGGTTTAAACGGATTTGATATTTCATTAAATTTATATTCTGGAAGCCAAATGTGATGTCCGTTAGGAGATGTCCACATTGGAGAACCTTGTAATTCAATATGTGCATCTTTTGTTGTTATTCTGTTTAAATGAAAGACAAAATTACCGAAATCCCTAATATGTTCCAATATTTCAAGACCAATTACCATATCTACGGAATTATCGGGAATTTTCGATATTTCGAAGAAATTTAATTTAGTAATATCAAAATTTTCTAACTTTTGAAAAGAAAATAGCGGATTTGCAAAATATACCCATTTTGCATCAAATTTTAAAAAGAACTTTGCATAATCAATCGTACTGTCCAAGTACAAGAATAGAATTCTTTTATCCCTAAAAAAATAGTTCAAATTTATTTTTTTCAGAAAACGATAAACATAATCTTGCAAAAACAAATCTTGATATTGCATCGTAAACTCCTAATCTGTGAACCTGAATTTAATAAGTGCAAGAACGGCATGGATACCGTCTTTCCATGTTATTTTTTTACCTTCTTCAAAAGTCCTTCCCGAATAAGTAATAGGGGCTTCACCAAGTCTTGCCTTCTTTTTCAATACTTTTGCCGTAATTTCGGGTTCAAAATCAAATCTGTCGGATTTTATTTTGATATCCTTGATAAGCTCAGTTTTAAATGCCTTATAACATGTTTCCATATCTGTTAATTTTGCACCGTACAATATATTTGTAAACAAAGTAAGCATTTTGTTTCCAAAGAAGTTTGCCTTAACAACAGTTTTACTTCCTGATAAATCAAGAAATCTTGAACCATAAGAAACATCAACTTTCCCATCTAAAATTAATTGAATAACACCTTCGTAATCATCAGGTTCATATTCTAAATCAGCATCTTGAATAACCGTAATATCGCCTGTTACAACAGAAAATCCTGTTCTTAACGCCGCACCCTTTCCCTGATTTTTTTCGTGATAGATAACTTTGTATTTATCTTCTAATGATTTTAATATTTCTCTGGTTCCGTCAGTAGAATAATCGTCAATCAAAATAATTTCTTTTTCCAATCCACAAAAATGCGCTTTTTCAACTTTATCAAGAATAATGTTTATTGTATTTATTTCATTAAATACTGGAATTAAAATACTTACTTTATTCATAAATACCTTCAATATTAAATTTTTCTTAATGTAAATGGCGTTAATATATGTTATATTGTATAATAAATATAAATAATATATAAGGTCTATAAATGTTAATTGTACAAGAATTCAGTATTGAAGATAAAATCAGACTTGCAAACAAAGAATTTGAGGCAGGTTTGGTTGCATATGAGCAAAATAACTTTAAAGAATGTCATGAAAAAATGACAACTGCACATAAGTTATTTTTAGAAACTAATGATACTGAAAAAATTTCAATATGCTTGACTTTTATCGGTTTAATGAAATATTTATGCGATTCTGATACGTATAAAAGCAGTCTTTTATTACTTGAAGATGCAAGATTTTTATCACAAGATGCTAATGGAGAAAATGCATGGGGTATTAGTAAATACGCCTTTGCTGAAATAGCTTTACGCGAAAAAAATTACCACGATGCATTAATTTATTTAAACCGTGCAGTTTATATGGTTACCGAATATCCGTATATTTTGATGCGGATTTATGAATCTTTAGCATATTTAAATTTAAAAACTAAAAATTATGAAAAATCATACGAATTTACAGCAAAAGCAAAAGAACTTGCAGAAACCGGTAATTATGATGATGCATACAAAAGAATAACCGGTATTCATAAGGCTCTTAACGAAAATAGCGAAGCAATATTAACAGACTCTCTTAAAAATATTAAAAGACCTGATGATGCTGATATACCCAGTGACCCTCTTATTGCCCTTTTGAAAATAGCAAGAACAATTAGTGCTGAAATTGATCTGGATATGCTTTTAAAAACAATGGCGGAACAAACCAAATTCGCACTCAAAGCTGACAGATGTACCGTATTTTTGATAGATAAAGAAAAAAATGAGTTGTGGTCAAAAATTGCTCTTGGAGTTGATAACCACACCGAAATTCGTTTTTCTATGGATAAAGGTTTAGCGGGACACGTTGCAAAAACAGGTGAAACCGTAAATATACCTAATGCATATAATGACGATAGATTTAATCCTGAAATTGATGCAAAGACAGGATATAAAACTTCAAATATTTTATGTATGCCAATCAGAAATTTAAAATATGAGGTCATTGGAGTTTTTCAAGTTATAAACAAATATGACGGAAGTTTCACTGAATCAGACGAAGACTTACTTATTACAATAGGTGCAATCGCCGGAATTGCACTTGAAAATAACAGACTTTTTGAATCTCAACAACGTATGTTAAAAGAACAAAAACAACTTTTTAACGGTTTTATTGATACCCTTGCAGCCTCAATAGATGCAAGAGATAAGATAACAGCAGGTCATTCAATGAGAGTTACCCAATATTCAATTCTTATATGTAATAAATTGGGTTTAGACAAAGAAACAACAGAAACTATATCTCAAGCTGCAATGTTGCACGATATCGGAAAAATCGGAATTAGAGATTCTGTTCTTCAAAAAAAAGGTAAGCTTACACCTGAAGAATACAGGCAAATCCAAGAGCATGTCAGAATTACTCACGATATTTTAAGCAAAATTGCGGCGAAATCGGAGTCATTCAAAAGTGTTGTTGAAATTGCTTCATCGCACCACGAAAAATTCAACGGACAAGGATATTTCAGACATAAAGACGGTTCTCATATCCCTCTTGGCGGTAGAATTCTTGCGGTAGCAGATGTGTTTGATGCAATAACTTCAATTCGTCATTATCGTGACAGAATGCCTATTCAAGATGCTGTTCAAATTATTAAAGATGGTGCCGATACTCATTTTGATAAGAGAATTACAGATGTATTTCTATCTGTTTCGTCAGATAAAATTATTGATGTAATTTTATTTGACAGTAATTCGATACTCGACCTTAATTCAAGAAAAATATTAGAAAAATATAATTTATCGGATTTAGAAAGCATAAGTCTAAAAGACCAAAAATCCGATTTAGAAAATGAAGTGATTAATACATTTAACAAGTTCTATATTCAACAAATCCAAGGGACGGAAGATTGATAAAAACACTTCTAAAGATAATAATCATATTGTTTTTTTCTCTGCTACCCACCGGTGTTTATGCTGAAAATTCTCTGATTGAATTATTTCAAGAAAGAACTAAATTATCTTATTTAGCTAATGCTGACGTTGATTCACTTGTCTTCTATTCAGAGTATGATTTTTCAAAGGATAATAAACTTTATTACAATGACGATGTCAGAAAACTAATTGCAAGAATAAACCATGTTGAAGAATTGTATTCTCAATCAAATGTGTCTGTTGCATACTTTGAAAGCAGAAAAATTATTAGGGAAATGAAGCCAATTGATTTCTATTATATGATTTTTGCATATAAACTTGCAGGGATGGGGTTCTTCTCTCTTGCACAAGAGGCAGTTTCAAAAGTTAAGGATAAGGAAATATGGCAGTCACATATTGATAGTATAAAAGCAAATATGTTCCCTCTAATTTCTCTTACTGTAACAGAAGAAATATTTATGGCGGAATTAACTTGTGACATTACTTATAACAATCTTACAGAAGAATCAATTAATAAAATGCTAAAGAGTGATAAAGTTCTTTATAATTCAGACTATGCTTTGTATATAAGGGCTTTGGCATATTATACTGAAAAAAATTACAAAAAAGCTTTATCCGAAATAGAAAAGGCAATATCAAAAAATTCAGATAATATAAATTATATAAAAACAAAGTCTGAAATATTAATTGCAGACGGAGATAATAAAGAAGCATTAAAGACGCTTGATTTTATTAATAAGAAAGATGTAATATTTATTGAAACTATTAAAAGTATTGATAAAGTGAGATATTACATTTTATCTCAATCGGGCAAGAATGAAAACGAAAATAAATATTACTTAGCATATTACTTTTACCTGAACAAAGATTATCAAAGGGCAATTAAAGAGTTATCAGCACTTGTAACTAAGGGTGATTTAAAAAAATCTCCGGAATTATTAGGGAAAATATATCTTTTAACGGGTAGGACAGACAATGCAGAAAAACTTTATGAAAAATGTCTTTTAAAAAATAAAAAATCCTCATTTGCATATAAGGGACAAGGTGATATCCTTCTTTCCAAAAAAGAGTACGACAAAGCATTTGAAAAATACAAAACTGCTTTTAAATACAATAAAAAAGATACAGATATTCTTGTAGGATTAATTGTTTCTGCCATTAAAACAAATAATAATACCGAAAAATATAAATATATGGTTAAATTGAAAAAACAAGCACCAAAGAACTTTAAAACACTTTATTTGTGCTCAAAAGTAATAGGAGATAAGGATAATCATATTCTAAAATCATCGTTAAAATATAATCCGTTTTACCCTGAAGGGTGGCTCGATTTAGCACAAATAGAATATGATGCTAACAACGTTCCTCAAGCAGAAAGATATGTTAATACCGCTGCATTTTTGACAAAAAATAATCCAAGATATTTTTATTATAAAAGTCTTGTAAACTCATCAAATAACAATATCCAAATTGCATTACAAGATATAAAACAAGCAAAAATACTTTCACAGAAAAAGGAATATGAAATAAATGAGCAGTTATAATGTATTAATTACTGAAGACCATACTCTAATAAGATTTGGACTGAAAACGGTTTTTGATACAAAATCATATATTAATCAAACTTTTGAGGCACAAGACGCACAAAAGGCCTTGGATATTATAAAAACAGAGAGAATTGATGCCGTTGTCATGGATTTAGGACTTCCCGGAATGAACGGTATTGAAGCAACCGAAAAAATTAAATTAATTTCTCCGGAAACAAAAATTATTGTTCTTACATCACATACGGCCAAAGAAGAAGTTATAAATTCAATAAAGGCTGGAGCATCGGCATATTGTACAAAAGATATTGATCCTGAAAATCTTGCTGTAATATTAAATTTTGTTTTACAAGGAGCAATTTGGTTTGATCCAAATGTCGCTGATTTTGTATTAGAAGAAATAAAAAACATTCATAATAAGCCGATAATTAATAATTCAGATAAGTATAATTTAACAAAACGGGAAATTGAAGTGCTTACACTTGTAACGGAAGGTTACAATAATACAGAAATTGCAAAAAAACTTCACTTAAGCGTAAACACCGTAAAGGCTCATGTTAGCAATATTATGCAAAAATTAGAGGTTGAGGACAGAACTCAGGCTGCAATCAAAGCAATAAGCAATAATATTATTTGAAAAAATCAAAAATTCAGTTAGAATATAAATGAAAATACAAATTAGTAAGGAGAATTAAAGCATGTATTCAAAAGACCAACTTTGCGAAATGATTTTACACGACAATGAAAAATTTAATCAGTACAGAGCAAAAGTAGGCGGTGAAATTGACCTTACTGAAATTGATTTTTCTAATGCTACGGTAGAAAATATTGATTTTACAGGCTGCGATTTATCAGGAACAAATTTTGCAGATACAACTTTATCACTTGTTAACTTTACCGATACAAATCTTGAGTCAGCGGACTTTACAAGAGCAAATGTTGTTGAATGCGATTTTTCGGGTTCTCTTTTAAATGGTACAAACTTTAATTTTGCTATTTTAAATTATTGCAATTTTACAGATGCAGATATGGTTGGTTGCGTTCTTACTGAAGCAGATTTAACGGATTCGGATTTATCCGCTTCTGAAAATCTTTCTGCTTGCAGATTTGATGATACAACTATTTGGCCAGATAACGATATGCTCCCAGAAGATTTTGATACAACGTCAACAAAAGATTTATCTGCTCTTGATGATGAAGATGAAGTAACTCACGAAGATTACTAATTAAATATATTTTTTAATAATATAACAAATGAAAGAGATGTCTTAAAAAGACATCTCTTTATTTATATTAACTGTTAATCAAAACTATGAAATTTTTTGAACCCTGAAAAATTTAAATTCAGCGGGTATTAAGCGTTCAAAAGTCACATAACTTTCGGGATTATCCAAAGGCTTTTCAATATAGTCTTGACCGTCAAATATATATTCTGAAACAAATTTATAATTATCAAACAATTTAACGGTTTTATTCTTAATTTCTTCCCCAAATACAGGTTCCATTTCAGCATAAGAACCGCCTTCTTTCGGAAAGAACTCTTTAGGAGAATGATAATTTGCAACAACAATTATAAAATTATCTAAATCATTCGTTTGGATTTGCCAATATACAAATCCGTCATCTTCTTGTTTTAATATGTGAGCTTCTCCGTAACAAATAATGCTGTTATTTTTTGCAAATCTGTCAATTGCATCAAATTTGGCATAAAAATCCATGTCATCGTTTCGTTTCATAAAAACTTCTTCGCATATAGTTTCTTGAATTCCGCCTTGGGAAAACGATTCATCGCCATCAACATACATTATTGGTCTGGAAGCATAGTACCCACCCGGCAAAAATTTGTATTTAAACCACTTAAACAATGCTCCGTCACGACCTAATTGTGCAGGATACATATTGATATGTTTGAATTCACCGTCTTGATTATTATACATTTTAAGTACAGAGACCATTGGTGTATCATTTAATGATTTATTATATTTGCCTAAAAATATATTATCAGAATCAATTATATAAGGTGTTTTGAAACTTTGATACGAAATATCATTTCCGTATAACATGTCAAAATTCATATCCCGGTGGTATTCCTTTACGAAATCCTGAGTAATCATATATTCTGCTATACATACGAAATGAGGAGAGATTGTTTTAAGTTCGGCATTTAATTGTTTTAAAACATTCCCGGGAATTCTGTAACTTATTGGCACACCGTCTTTAACAGATAATTCATCAACAACATGATTAACATGGTCAATTCGAACACCATCAAAATTAAATTTAGTTACCAGTTCTTTAACAAATTTTATATAAAAATCTATTACTTCGTTATTATATTCGCCCGATTCAAAACATACAAAATAGAAAGGCGACTGACAATCTAAATTCGCAAACTTCGTAACATCTTCACCCTTATAATTGTAATGCCTCATCATCGGGTACAAAGCATTTTTTGCCATCTTGTCAAATATCGGTACGCCAACGGAATTCCATGCTCCGCCGGGTTGGGACCACAAACCGTTTTTAATCAATTCATTTTCAAGACTTTTCCTGTATTTTATGTCATCTTCGGTTATTTGTTCAAATGGTTTTCCAATGCTTGTACTGACAATTTTTTTGATTTTTTGCTGTATTTTTATTTGGTTGCTTTTATTTTGCAAACTGTTTGAGAGATTTTTTTTGTATTTCCTTAAAGTTTCATCTTTGTCAATTTCCATTAAAATTTTCTTTGATTTTTCGTCTAAATTAAATTTTCTCTCACCTTTTAAGAATTTCTTATATAATTCAATAACTGGTTTTAATTGTTCTTTAGGGTATTTTTTTAGTAATTTATCTGATAATACTTTATTATCTGATTGGTCAAAGACAGTATCAAGAGAAGTGTTGATTTTTGAAATCAAAGAATTAACATCAAACCATCTGACGGATTCAGGGTGAACAAGAACAGTTTTTGAATATCTGCCTGTTTGAGGAAGTATATCATAAATCACGGGATGACCAGCAAGTTGTGCTGTATGAATGAACATTTTTACCTGCTCATCAGCGTTTAAACCCATATCTTTTAAAATATTCTTATCTGTTAAGAAAGGACTTACGCACTTTGCCTGAGGGATATATGCACAGCCAAATCCTCTGGGATGAAAAGGTGTTAAGTATATTGTCGTATTAAAAATGTTAAAATGTTCATTCCCCACAGGAAGAATAATTATTTGTTTTAACCAATCAAAAAATGAAACACCTTTTTGGTTTTTATTTCCGTTTCCTAAACCCGAAAGGTTAATTAATTTAATATCGTGACCTTCTCTTTTAATCCAATCTCTATTATTTATATTGTGTCTTGTCAGAGCGCTGATTTGTGTAAATTTAAATTCTCCGTTAACAAAAACACCTTCGTGTTCAAATTTCTTTTCCAAACATAATAAAACTTCCGCCTCAGAAAGTTCGTTCAAGGCTTTTATGTATGGATACGGAAGATATCCGTATTTATCCATCATATCTGATAACTCTGATTTTCTATCTTCTGATATCAGTTTTTCCGGATATTTATTTTTTAATTTTTTATAAAATTCGCTAATTATATTAATGTCATTATTCATAAAATACCAAATATTTATATCTGTTATTATTTAACTAATCCTTATATTAATTATAACAAATATTTAAACAAAATATAGATGAATAATTTTAATTATCTTCTATTTTATAATTTTATTGATAAGTGTTTCTCCAACCGCCGCCGCCTCCACCATGGCCGCCAACTCCAATTACACCACTCATTATGGGTCCCCAGAATCCAGAGCTATCCGCAATTGGACTATATGAACCGTCAGGGCAATATCCTCCGTTACTGGGACCACTGACAGAACCGCCGCCTCCACCGGAACCAACTCTATTGTTTACACTTGAACCATTATTAGATGTATTGTCGTTTATTGTATTGGGTTTATATTTTTTAATTATTTCATTAATGTTTGAACCGTTTTGTAAATCTGCCCAGGCATTTTGTGCATCAGTTCCGGTAAGAGTTGTTCCCCAGCCGTCTTGTTGTAATTTTGTCCAATTAAGACTTCCATCATTGTTTAAATAATTTTTAACAACATAGGATTGACCATTTTTATTTGTTACTGATGTAAGTTCTGTTTTCCTCGTTTGAGCATTTGTTGTTCTTTCGTAAGTATTACCTGCATCATCTGTAGTGTAACTTACGACTTTTGTTAATTTTCCATCTTCACTATATACATATTCTTTTTGTATTTTATTTCCGTTTTTATCTGTCGTTGTTTCTGTTGTCGGTACTTTTTTACCATTTATATATTCATATTGAGTTTTTGTAGTATTTCCGTTCTTATCGGTTTGTGTTGATGTTTCTACTTGTAAGTCGCCGTATTTTTCGTTGTTAGTTTCTTCCAAAGCCCAAGAATCAGTTGTCGCATCGTATATAAATGTATTTCCTGAACCGTCATCAATTTTGTCATCGTCTTTGTATTCGTTAATATCGCCTTCGGCTTTCTTTCCGTATCCAAATAATTTTCCTAACCATGTAGGCTTATCTTCTGTTCCCAATGCCCATTTTTTAACGGCATTTATACCATCACTTATTGTATCTACAACTTTTCCGAGGAATGTTCTGCCCTTTCCGCCGTCTTCAACAGATTTTCCAAACAAGAAAGTATTTACTTTATCTATTATGTTGCCAACCCACTTATTAGCAGCATCATATTTGTCTTTTACCCAGTCAACGGCTTTTCCGAGCAATGTTCTGCCATTGCCGCCGTCTTCAACAGATTTTCCAAACAAGAATGTATTTACTTTATCTATTGCATTTCCAACCCAATCTTTTACTCCGTCAACAACATTTCCGAGCCATGTTCTGCCATTTCCACCGTCTTCAACAGATTTTCCAAACAAGAAAGTATTTACTTTATCTAATAAACCACCGAGCAAGTTATTTCCTAAACTAGCCAAGCTTCCGGATGCAAGTTTTCCTATGGTGCCAAGCGGATTTACTATAAAACCTACAACATTTTTAACTAAACTTCCAAGAGCGTC
>Ga0256407_10004126_pt1 | contig 24685 bp, 21 predicted proteins | sample RumenRJG_04DNA_FD_193489 | JGI IMG/M metagenome (GOLD analysis project Ga0256407, IMG submission 193489) | Bovine rumen microbial communities from Lethbridge, Alberta, Canada - RJG_04 | ecosystem: Host-associated > Mammals > Digestive system > Stomach > Rumen | place: Canada: Alberta... | reverse complement strand
ATTGGCTGAGGTGAAGCAGATTATCCGAGCCATCCAGCCGAAGGCCGACATCATTGAGTGCGACTATGGCAACATCGACCTCAACCAGATTCTGCATACCGAGAAGTTCAACTTTGAAGAAGTGGCAACGTCTGCCACCTGGATTCATGAGTTGGAGCATGATCATGACGATGACGACGACGATGACGACGAGCACGAGCATCATCACGAGCACGAGCATCATCACGAGCACGAGCATCATCACGAGCACGAGCATCATCACGAGCATCGCCATCACCATCATCACCACGACGAAGGCGAGGCTGAGGAATATGGCATAGGCACCTTTGTCTATTATGTCCGTCGCCCGTTCAACCTCGGATTCTTCGACGATTTCGTGGCTCGCAAGTGGCCTAAGAACATTATCCGCGCCAAGGGCATCTGCTATTTCAAAGGCGAGGAAGAGACCTGCTACCTCTTCGAACAGGCGGGCCGTCAGGTGTCGTTGACCAATGCCGGTCAGTGGTATGCCACGATGTCTAAGGACGAGCTGGAAATGATGATGGCCCAGAACGACCAGCTGCGTCGCGACTGGGACGACCAGTACGGCGACCGTATGCAGAAACTGGTGTTCATAGGCCAACATCTGGACAAGGAACAGCTTACTGCCGACCTTGACTTCTGTTTAGTGTAATCTCCCAATGATTTTGATAAGTTTACGTTGTGACAACTCGGCAGGATTCGTGCCGGGTTGTCCTTCTGGTACGGCCATGCCTCGCTGAGCGTAGAATTGAATCCAGTAGTCGGTAATGTGGCCTGTGGCGTCGTGGAACGACATGGGAACAGTGGTAAATAGGCGTTTCCCTTGGCAGTCTACCATTGACAGCTGTACCAATTCAGAACAGTAGATGTCGTCATTGTCAGCCAGGAAAACAAAATCGTAGCTGCGCCCCAGATAGCGGCGGGCATTGACCAACGACTGGCGGCTGTCTGCATGCTGGACACGCCCAATGAGATAATAGCCCTCCTGATGGCGTAGTGAGTCGAGTGGGGTTATGACGACACCCCTGTGCTTGGCCTCTATCACGCTGTCCTTGTTCATCACAATGGCTACGTGGTCTATCATGCCAGGCGTGACGTTTGTAATCTGGTTGGCTGCTGGCGCCACATGGAACAGCAGGTCGGCTGGCTTCAGCTGCTGGGCCATGACACTGATGCCTTGCAGCATCAGCATCATGGTTAGCAGGCGTGTCATCATAGTTACCATAGATTGATGTTGTATTTGACTCCCGCCGTCAGCCAAGTGCCAGGCTGTTGCACATTGCCATAGTCCACATACTTCTTGTTGAACAAGTTGTTGGCCTCCATATATATAGAATAGGTGTCGGCATTCCAGGAAAGTCGTGCGTCTACGAGGTTGTAGGTGTGGTATGGCTTCACCTCGCCTGCGTTTGTGGTGTAATTGCCAGCTCGCTTTTGCAGCCGATACTTTACCCCAAGGTGGAGTCCTGCTATCAGGTGCAACTGCAGCTGGGCCACCAACTTGTGGCGTAGATACTCCAGTGTGGACTGGGTTTGGATGTCACCCGTGCCTGCTTTGTCCTGGTCCATATAGCAATACTGGATGTTGAATGAGGAACGTTTGATGTGGAGCAACTGTTCAAGATTCAGGGTGGCAGAGGCTTCAACCCCGAGGGTGTTCACCTTCGTATAGTTGACGCTCTTCCATATTGGCTCGGCTTCTGTCGGGTCGAGAATCCAGTCTATCATGTTGCGGCAGTGGTGGTGGAACATGCTGGCCTTCATCGTCAGCCACAGACCAGCGTACTTGACGCCGCCCTCGACGGCTCTCAGTTCTTCGGGCTTCAGGTATTTGTCTGCCTTATGACCGCCTACGCTATAATAGAGCTCGGTGAACGACGGCATGCGCAACGACTCGTTGTACGAGACATAGACCTTCCAGTTGTTGCCTATTCGATAGCTGGCGTCGATGCCCGGATAGATGGTAAACGGCATCTGGTTCCACGTATTCTTGATGGCGAGGAAACCTGCCGACAGCGTGAATCGGCTGAGCAGGATGTTATGCTCCAGGTGGAACGACAGGTTCGAGCGGTTCAGTCCGTACAGGTAGTCGCGGTCTGTCCCGCTGATGGGTATGGGCTTGTTCAGGGGTTCTCCCAGATTGCCGCTCACAATGTCCTCGTTGCGGAACTCGGCTCCAACGGCTGTACGGCCCAGCTGCCAGTCGAAATAGCTGTTCAGGTTGATGCCGAACACATCGGTGCGATGGTAGTTGAAAGGCACCTTTGATTCGTCGCCTCGTATCAGCTCGAACCTGTCGTATGAGCGATTCCAATAGATGGCGGGTTTGAAATGCAGCCATCCGTGGGTCTCGCCTTGTAATGCAGCAAATATCTTAGTGGTTTTCTCGTACTGCTCGTCATACTTGGCGCTATAGAAGGTGTTAGAGCCAAAGCCCTTGGTTGTGACTCCTGTATGCCAGGAGAGCTTAATTTGTTCGCTATCGTAGCCGCCTTGGTAAAAAGCCTTTGCTCCCTGATAGTCGCTATTAAGGTTACCTGTCCTTGAACGACTGTAGCCATCGCTGCGGGTGAAACTTGCTGAAAAGCTATGACTGTTGATAGCCACACGTCCAGCCGTCGATAAATAACCAAAGGATCCACCTTCTGCTCTTACCTCTGACTTCTTACATCTTCCATCGGTAGTCACGATATTGATGGCTCCCATCAGCGACGACGTGCCATACACGCGTCCGGCAGGCCCCTCCAGCACCTCGATGCGCTCGATGTCGCTCAAGTCGCAGGGCAGGTCAAAGGCGTTGTGCCCCGTCTGCGGGTCACAGATGTTGATGCCGTTCAGCAGGATGGTTATCTGCTCGCTCGTTCCTCCCCGGATTCCGACATCCGTCTGGGCACCGATAGGTCCGCGCTGGCGGACGTCAACGCCTACGGTATACTTTAGCAAATCGTTAATACTTTGTACTGGCGCCGCCTGAATCTCTTCACGGCTCAGTACAGTGACCATTCTCGCGGCTTGCCCAAGTGCAAGCGGTGCGCGTGAGCCCGTCACCTCGACGTCGTCGAGCGTTGCCTCCTTGTCTGGGATGTTGGCGACAAAATCGCCACCCACGCTAGCGCCCACCACACTCAGTGTGTCGGTTGTGGTGGCAGCTGCTGCGCGTAGGGTTGCTACGCTCAGCACGCCGATGGTGACGACGCGTCCCAAACAGGCAAACAGGGCATACCCCTTCCTCGAAAAATGGCGGAAGCGGAGGGCCTTGCGCTGGTTGAAAAGTGTTTTGTACATAATGTTACCTTGAAAAAACAGGTGCAAAGGTACAACTTTCAATTGAAAAGTGCAAGAAAAAATAGGGAAATAACACCCCAGCCGGACAGGTTATTGAAAACTTAGAATATCGAACTGGTAGCACCAATGATTGGTAGCATCGCGTAGGTTTCCGCGAGGACCATGCAGGTTGCCACTTTTCATGTAATCCCCATTGACTGCATAGCGGATGCGACAGTCGATAGGTGCTTCTGTGCAGTTGATGATGACAGAATCACCTCCAACGACAATTGATTGGGCAATATTCTTGCTCTGTTTGTTGATGACGCTAAAGCCATAGTCATCTGCTTTTGCTACCTGAATGGTATCAATAGACAGTGGAGAACAGGGAACGTTGAAGTGAATGGTGACACTCGTGTCTTGTGAGGTCACGCTGACAGGAATCAGTCCGCGGAATCTCTCCTTACCACGAAGTATTCCAAGTACCGACTTTGCTGCTAAAGCTCCGATACTCTGTTGACCGATGGCATCAATATGTATCTTCTCGTTAACACACGCGTAAGGGTAGGTAGGACCACTTGCCCAGAAACAAGAATCATCACGTAGCAGTTCAACAAATGTTTGCGGCACATAGGTCTCCCTGCAATCGTAGTCCTGTGCTTTGAAGTGTTCAGCCCTTGTCAGTGAGTTGGCCTGGTAACAGATGAAAGGAATATTCTCTTTCCGTTTGGTGATGCTGCTGATATCTGCATTCATATCGTTCCTGATTTGTTGGAGCATCTGTCTGTAGTCCGTGTCAGGATAGTCCACGATGTCCGATTCACCCTGCATCCAGCAGATAGCTGGAATGACAAAATCCCATCCATTCTTCGTTGCCTCCTCGTATGCAGATTTGAAATCTTCGATAAACTTCTGGTAGGGCTTGGAGCCTTTGCTTAAGTTGGCAATAGCCGTTGCCCCCTGTCCTCCTGGGAATATACAGATGAGTGTGTCATTGCCGGTTGAATCAGCCAATATTTTCGCCATATTGTATACAGACAATTCGAAGGCTCGCTTCTGGTATCCTACCATTTTTTTCGCGAACTCCTTCAGCTCATCATTCTCGAAATAACCAAAACGATGGTCTAGATTCTCTGTCACAATACGACCACTGGCATAAGCAGCCAAAGAATCGAAGTTGGTAATACGTTCTGCTTCCTCGCCCAATGCCAGACTTTGTCCGTATATAGGAATGCATAGAACAGTTTTATGCTCGTAGTCTTTCTTACAAGCCGTAAAAAGAACACATGCAATAAGAAGTATAAACGCGGTCGATAGTTTCATGCTGCTTTTCTCTTCTGAGTTTCCTTGCAAAGGTAAACGATAATACTGTAACAGCCAAACTTTTTTCTTCCATTTTTTTTCTTATTTCGATTATTTGTCGTATTTTTGCAGCATAAAAGAATAATTCAACGATGAAAACCCCTTTGCTGAGTATCATAACGCCCGTCTATAATGTAGAGGCCTATTTGGATAGATGTGTTCAGAGTATTCTCTCGCAGTCTTATCGGAACATAGAGCTTATTCTGATTGATGATGGTTCCACGGACGGTTCTACCGGTCTATGTGATAAATGGGCAGCGAAGGATTCACGTGTCGTGGTTGTACACCAGACTAATGCAGGCGTTAGTGCAGCAAGGAATGCAGGTCTAAAGATAGCCCGAGGTGATTACCTGACGTTTGTTGATCCTGACGATTTCTTGGCACCTGATACTTATTTCCTAAATATGGCATATTTGCAGGCACATCAGGAAGTGGATATGCTTCAATATCCTTACTGCAACTATATTAGTGATGATGAGGCTCTTGATTATCATCGTCCTGCGCCGGCTCTATTGTCTGGGGCTGAAGAGATATTCAAGAACTGGTGGTCAGGGAGTCCGTTGGAATATGTAATTTGGAACAAAATATACAAACGAAGTCTATGGGAGAATGTCCGATTTAATGTGGGACATATCTCAGAGGATACTTGTTTGGTGCCAAAGTTTGTTAATCAGGCAAAAGCGGTATGTATTTCCGATCAAGGCTTGTATTATTATCAACGTAATAGAATGAACTCATATACATATGGAGATTATTCCTTTGATAAGAATATAGATTTGTTCTATGCACATGCTGCAATATATGAATGCTTTCAGATGTTTCCTGATATGGTGACAGAAAAGGTACTCGCTTTTACACGTTTGTATCGACGTTTGATTACAGCAAAGCAGACTGAACCTTCTGCAGATATTAATGCCCAGTTGAAATTAATTAAACAGTTCTTTCCTTCATGGAACGATATTTTTAAATCTCAAGATACAGAGAAACTCTGGCTTTCTGTTGCCAAAATACTTGGGGCTAATCTTTTTATTAAAATGTTTCTTAGATACTTGAAAATACATACATAATCCTTGTGTGTGGTGAAAGTGTTTTTGGATATTGGTCATGCCAGGGATTATAAGTGGGTGTAGATGGATTATGGAACTCTAATTAGATCTGCATAGGAGATAAGAGTTATGCCATATTTATTCATTAATAGTTCTTTTGAATAACATTTTAATGCTTCAAATTCGTTTATTCTATCTTTCCAGGTGGGATTTTTTTTTCTTAGTTCTTCAGAAAATACTGCGGGGTGTACATGTAATTCGCTCACACCATTTTTTATATTAGAAAAGAAATAATTAAGTAAAGCACATTTTTGCTCAATACTTTCACTTTGAGGAGATGAATATGGTATTGTATACACAAAGTCTGGGCAATGAAGACGGAAGAATAAATTCATAGCCCATGCATATGGTTGAATTTTGCGACCAGGATAAACACTTCTGACGCCATCAATATCATATTTATTAGAAGCATGTCTAAAACCAATTTTTCTGTTTGCTCTTAGACGATGGAGAGCTTTATAGAAGCACTTATAGCCTCTAAAACCTAAATAATGAATTACGCTATACATATGATTGTCTATGTGAGTGAATTCAATTCCATCATTTTTTATTTTCATAATTTGAGAATAGATTTCGTTAATGATATCTTCATTTGAGGCATTGATTGCTAAGTCTCGATAGGAACAAAATAGTACACCATTCTTGTCTTCAAGAGATTTGGCGTGAGTTACACTTGAATAGGTGATTTTATTGTCGTTTTCAAATCCGTCACACGTGAGTGCTAGATGAACTCCGATGTTTCTCAATTCCATTTTACGAATGTCTTGTATTGCTTCTTCATATGCCTTGCCATTTGCCATTAATGACGTCGAAGAAACAATTCCTTGAGTCATTAAATAACATATTGCCTGATTAAATTCGGAAGACATCCCAAAGTCATCAGCATTGATTATAAGATATTTTTTATCTTTCATCATAATTTATGAATTCTTTAGTCTGCGATAATACAAATACAGATATGAGGGCATAAACTTTATTAGATAACATCCTAATATGGAAAAACCACATTTATAATGATTTTTAATGAGAGTTTTCCAATGTCTTCTAATATATCCAATTGTTTCCTTTGTTCTTTTATCAGAAAATAAATAAGGGAAAGATGATATCCTTCCAAGGAGTTCATTAAAATACATGATGTTTTGCAGATATGCCCATTCAATTAGTTCTGGGCATTCTTCACAGACCGTCTTTTCTATAATACGAGACCTAATAAACCTGTTATCTATATAATTATCAATATTGTCTTTAAAATAACTATGAGAGAGAGAGTTTTCTCTATAATTAATAATATAAAAACATTTGTCAACTACCGTACACCGATTACATTTTGCAAAGGCCTTGATGTTCATGATGAAATCTTCATCTGTTTTAAGTCCATCATTGTGAGTGAGATTGTTTAGAGTTAAGAACTCCCTTTTGAAAATTTTTGTAACAGATCCTGTGTATATTAAGTCTTTCGACAGAAGATGACGAAGAGCTTCAATTTTATTAAACTCATATATTTTCCCACTACAAGCAGTATGACTTATATTACCATGAACATCAGCTTCTTTAAAATTACAGCATATTATTTCAGAACTGTTACTCATTCCTGCACAAATCATTTCATAAAACATTGTTGACTCCAGCTCGTCATCACTATCAGTAAAAGCCACATAGTCTCCTTTGGCGAGTTCAAGTCCAACATTCTTTGCGGTTGCAGGACCAGAGTTTTCTATATGAATAGTGCGTATATATGGATATTTTGATGCGTATTCCTCACAGATCTTTCCAGATGAATCTGTAGAACCATCATCAACTAGGATAATTTCTTTTGAAACATTTTGCTGATGAATTATGCTGTCAATACATTTTCTTAAATACTTATCTGTATTATAAACTGGAACTACAACACTTATGTCCATTGCTTACTATTTCTTATTGATTAGTCGTAATATGAGGTTAGAAAATCGTTTTACCCATTTTCTGGCTCCTACTGTTTGAGTTAATAGAAGAGATTGGTCAAGAAGTTCATCATCGACAGGGTAAAGACGTTCATAATCTTCGATAATTCGTGGCGGGAACATCTCTTTAAGAATCTGTTCTCTTTCTTTGGGAAGTAGACCGTTAGAATTGGTGCTGATGCCGGTGATGTCGTAGTCGGCAACGACGACATCGCTATTACGGAATGTGCAGTTATCAAAAACAAGTGCCTGAATACAGAATTTCCAGTCAGAGAGTATCTTGTAGTTCTCGTCATACGGATGCTTCACCATCAGTTCTCTTCTGATAAACATTGCCTGATGGGGGAGACTTCCACGCATCAAGTCAACCAAAGTAATGGTTGGCTTGTAATGTCCGCTTGGAATGGTCGTGTTGCCTTTGAAAACTTTACCACAGATAATATCTTCTTGATAATCACACATGAGTTCCAGTATGTCTGGCGTATGAAAGCAATCACCTGCATTCATAAATACCAGATAGTCTCCTTTTGCCTGAGCAATACCTTTATTCATGGCATTATAGACACCTTTGTCTTTTTCTGAGACCCAGTAGTTGATATGGTCTGCGTTCTGCTTGATGATATCCACACTGCCATCCGTTGAACCACCGTCGATGACGATGTATTCAAAGTCCTTGGAGGTCTGGTTGATGGCGCTCTTAATGGTGCGACTCAATCCTTCCTTGTCATTATAGTTAATGGTAATGATGGAGTATCTCATAGTTTACTTTGATTTATGTGAATATAGGACAGAATACATTCTATCCACTTCTTATCGATGTTTGCTGCTTCTGCGTAGTTTGGAAAATTACTGATGGCTGTTTTAACTTCTGAAAGAATATTTTCGGCTCCTTTTATGCCGTTTGATTTTGCAAATTCAATTAAGTCGGAATCAGTAATGTCGTCATCCTTAGCATTGATGGTTAAACAATGTCTATTTACATAAGCAGGTGCTTTTGTATCGAAAGAAAAAGTTAGGTCATAAGCGGGTGTGATATGCCAAATGCCATCTTCACGCATCATAAAAGAGAAATTCTTAGTATGGTCATCCACATTCCCTGCAAGTACATTAAAGACCATTCTTCTGTATTGTTCTATGATTTCGCTGGCAGGGAGACGTAATTGTCTGCAAACGGAGAATAAATCCTCGTAAGAGTCGGCAAATGGATTCATAGCTGCTAATGTTTGGACGTGAACCTTCTTCCCGTCTTCTCTGTCAAAACGTTGTGTGAGGAAATGTTGCTTGCCATCAATTTCAATAAGACGTGAAGGCATCATCGTGATTCCTGCGTTGATGGCCATATCATAATATGCCTTTTCAACTAAGGTGAAAGGAAAATCCTTACCTTCATTGAACTTAATGATATAATAAGTATAATCAGACGGTAGTGAAGCTTGACCAGAACGAATGTCGCCAGTCTTCTCATTAATAGAAATGATTGCTTTGGGTCTCATTCCTCCTGCAGAAGTTCCAATTTTATATAATCTTTCAAGATGTAGTGGTATGTCTTGAGGAAGAATAGAACTCTGTCTTTCTGTGAAGATATCTTGCGCTAGTTGATAAAGTGATTGTAGATTGACGGAGAAAGAATCGCTATCAGGGGCGTAGGCAGGCTCAAATTCTAATGCACCCATACTTCTTTTTCCTATGAAGGCCAAGCGATCAACTGCAGTTAGGTGACGCATTGGTATATGATGTGTGGCTGCCCATTGGTTAAAAACGGTATTACCCCAATGATCAGGCAGTGAATCAGCAATAAATTCTGGCAGGCCAGCATATCGCTTGTCTGTATTGCCAGCATGCCCCAGACCGCGTTGGCTTAGTGGCGCATATATTGAAGCAGTAAGTGGGGCAATATCCAGACCTTTTGACAGAAAATCCTGATTGTAGGTAAAAAAAGCTCTTTTACGTTCTTTGTTCCAGTATAAACGTCCAGCTTCCATGCCCCATATCATTACTTTCAGCACATTATCTTCCATTCTTGATACGTTTAGGCTTGTTCTTATTAATTATTTTTATCATCTCTGGAGTTGGAGGTATCTCGGGAAGAAGTTTTTCAATTTCTTCAAGATAGTTAATGGCTCGAAGCATGGCGAGGAAACTCCCCATTGTGATATTGTAAGCTCTACCGCTTTCAAATGCTTTGATGGTAAATAAACTCACGCCTGCTTGTTCTGCTACCTGTTTTTGTGTCATACGACAAGTAAGTCGGTATTCCTTAAACCGACTTCCCAACTCCATTATGAGTTCAGGATTAGTCTTAGCATATATGTCTTCATTATAATTCATGTTGCAAAGGTAGTTATTTCTTTCTTTATCTCCAAATCTTTTGTGTAAAAGTTGATATTTCAACCTTGAAGCGTGTGCTGCATTATGGCTCCTTTAATAGAGAATACTATTTCATAGCCAAAACTATTAGCGGTATAACTTATTGAAGCGGCGTAATTGCGAAGCAGCGTATCGGAAATAGCGAATAGCAAATGAGAAAGATGTGGGTTCTATGGGATATTGTTTTCCCGTTGAGCCGGACATACCGATGATTTGCGGTTGTATAAAGAAGGGGATGTAGGGATATTGACGATTATCCTTGATAATATCACAAAGTGCGTGTTCAAAGTAGTATCCCTGTGAGTCGTTAATCTTCTCTTGATACAGCAAAAATGCTCTGTAGAAATCAATATGTGCCATGACAATACGACTGTCTGGGAATGAGAAGTCGGAATTTATCATGCAGAGTGTGGTTCGCTTTGAAGAGAACAAACCATGTAAGCGAATGATTGGACGGATGTTCTTGATAACCAGTCTGCCCGTGATTTTCACAATGCGAACTTGTTTAGAGGAAAGAATGATATGGGAATTATCAAGGGCATACTTGATTATTTCACATTCTCCATATCCCTTGCCTTTCTCTTTGTTTTGGTTGCCCTGAAAGGTGAGGCATTCCAGTTGGCCAGACTTAATAGACTCTTGGAAATAATTGCTGATGTCCGTACCCGAGTTCTCTGCAAATACCACAGGATAATTCGTTTTCTTGAGATAATGACGAATGGCATTGACATACTGCTCTTGCCGCTCTTCTATATTATTAAGAGAGGTGTAAGCCATTCCATTGGGATTAATGCATCCTGTGAGTAATATGACTGTCTTCATAATTTATCGTTGAGGCCCATAAAACCGTTGTCTATTTGGTTCATAGCAGAACCGAAACCTTGTTGATAGCCCATGGTCTCAAGAATACAGCAGTTGGGTGCCTTGAGTTGATATTCGACCATGGGATGATGGAGGAACAAATCGACATATACAGCACCACGTGTAAGAATCTCTGGAAGCATAATGGTGCGGTCTATCACAAAGTCACCCGCCGGTTGGTGTTGGATGTCGCCCATATAATGACCTTTGGCATAGGTGGCATAGGGCATGCCGTCCTTGTTTCGCAGAATGAGCATAACATCGTAGTTCAAATCCTCTTGAGAATGTCCTTCAATCTTAATGGTCAGTTCTCGTTGATTGCTTTGAATGGTTGACTCTGAGAGAGCCGTTCCGTTGATTTCTATATTGTTGATTTTCAGCGTGCTCTTGGTATACTTTACATTATCAATAATCTTTTCTTTTTTTGCACTGTCATCAATCTTTAGATAATGCTCGAGTGTATCAGGAATGTTACCAATGAAATCAACCATACCGTTTTTCAGCATGACACCACGTGTACAGAGGCTACGAACCGCTGCCATATTGTGACTCACGAAGAGAACGGTACGACCTTCGCCTTTGCTGACATCTTGCATCTTGCCGATGGCTTTCTTCTGGAATTCTGCATCACCAACAGCCAAGACTTCATCGACCACAAGAATCTCTGGCTCCAGATGGGCGGCAATGGCAAAGCCCAAGCGTACCATCATACCCGAAGAGTAGCGCTTGACGGGGGTATCCACATATTTTGCAACACCCGCAAAGTCGACAATCTCGTCGAACTTGCTTTTGATTTCTGCCTTGGTCATGCCCATGATAGAGCCGTTCATGAAGATGTTTTCACGACCAGTCATCTCTGGGTGAAATCCTGTTCCCACTTCAAGCAACGAAGCGATGCGTCCTTTAATCTTGATGTCTCCGGTAGTAGGGGATGTGACGCGCGAGAGAATTTTCAACAAGGTTGATTTTCCTGCACCATTTTTGCCCACGATACCTACTACATCACCTTGCTCCACCTTGAAACTAATGTCACGCAAAGCCCAAACGAAACGACTGTCACCTTTCTGTGTGCGGTCGTTGGTTTCGCCAATCTTCAAATAGGGGTCTTCCTTACCTCGGATATTGGCCCACCAGCGATTGAGGTCCTGACTCAGTGTGCCTGTACCAATGGAGCCCAGAATATATTGTTTGCCTACGTTGTTGAATTCAATAACAGTGTTACTCATAGTCAGAAAGCATTAGATGACATCCATAAAGTTTCGTTGTACGCGGTTGAAAATCACAATACCCAACATCAGGATGATGATGGTGAAGGCAAAGCTATAGCCCAAATAGAACCAGTTGAACTCGCCAACACCAGTGAAGGCATATTTGAAGGTCTCAAGGATAGCTGTCAGTGGATTGGCCACCAACACCCAGATGTACTTGGGGTAGGTGTCTTTCATCACAGATAGGGGATAGATGACAGGTGTGGCATACATCCACAACTGAACACCAAACGTTATGAGGAATCGCAAATCACGATATTTTGTGGTCATCGAAGAGATAATCATGCCGAAGCCTAAGCCCAAAGCTCCCAGCATGATGATGAGTAAGGGGATAAGCAGCAATGCGGCATTGGCCTGAAAATCAATCCCAGAGGCGAAATAATATATATAGACCACCAAGAACAGGGCAAACTGGATGGCCATCTTAATCAGGTTGGAAATGACGATGGAAAGTGGAACTACCAAGCGTGGAAAATAGACCTTGCCGAAAATGGCCTGATTGGCATTGAATGTGTCAGAGCATTTGCTGAGACAGTCCTGAAAGTAGTTCCAGCACACAAGCCCTGCAAGGTAGAATACAGCTTGGGGAATGCCATCGGTAGATATTCCTGCTATGCCACCAAACACAAACATGAACATGATGGTGGTAAACAGGGGCTGGATGACAAACCATAGTGGTCCCAGTATGGTCTGTTTATAGAACGTGATGATATCGCGTTTGACATACATGGTCAAAAGGTCACGATAGCGCCATACCTCGCTCAGATCAAGACTGAACAGACGGTTTTTGTTTGTAATGATGATATCCCAATCGTTTGACATATTGTCTTCTGTTATTTATCGTGAGTAGTATGAATGAAGTCCGTATTCTTGCGGTCTATCTTTAGGATGTTCATTACCATCTTCCAAACGAGTTTAGGTAGTGATAGTATCTTGCCAAAGACAGAGTGACTACGCAACTGTTTGGGTGTGGATACGTAGAGTGACAGACAAATGAAGAGAAACAATAACCACCACTTGATATACCATGTGAGGGAGAATATCAGCGAGAATGCTGTCATGAGAACTGCCATGCTAAATGCACCAACCACCAGCATGGAACGTGGGATGAGGGCTTGCTGGACGGTTTTGTCGATATAGTCGATGTTGCCTTCTATTACAGCTTGTGGGAAGTAGGGTAACAGTGAGAATAGGCTCTGAATCTGGGCGGTCATCCAACGCAGACGCTGTTTCTGGAAGTTGTCCTTATTAGAAACTTTTTCGTCATATACATGGATCGTGGGCTCGTAATGGATGTGAATCCTCTGGCGTAGTAATAAGGCCTCCAACTCACGATCTTCACCGGCGGTTGAGAGTTTATAGACATTCTCCTTGAACCAACTGAAGCGGAAGCACATGCCGGAACCGATGAGCGCCGAGGAGAGACCAATGCGGTTGTGGGCTTTACGGAAAAGTGTGTTGTTAATCTCCTCACTAACACCATCGAGCACAGCAATGTCATTATTCGAGTTCTTGGCGCAACGGTGACACTGGATGGCATCAAACCCTTTATTACAGACCTTGTTGAGGCTTGCCAAGAAGTCTGCTTCTACCACGTTGTCTGCATCGAGGATGACTACATAGTCGTATTCTCCCTGAATCTGTTGCAGCGCATATTGCATGGCCTTAGCCTTACTGCTCTTCTCAAAGACGGGCTGCAGGAGGGTGATGGGCAACTGTGCCAGTTGTTCATTGGTCTCCGGCTGCATGTGGTCGGAGATAACGACAACATGGAAACCTTTATAGGGATAGTACTGTCCCAGAAAAGTCTGAATGGAGTTGACAATGACACGATCCTCATTGTAGGCAGGATAGAGTACGAGGAAGTTGTTTTGTCGTGCCTCACGCATGGAGCGAAGCTGTCCCTCCAAGTAGGCAGAGAGGGGCGACACGGGTTTCTTCCACAGCATGGATACCAGAGCGAAAAACAGAATGTACGCACCGGATGCTGCCAATAACAACCAGAGAAAAATTTCAATGATATGTAAAATAAGCCAAATCATATAGTAATAGGGAATTAAGGGTTATAGTTTTTTGTTGGATATCGTCTTTAACTTCTTGCCAATAGGAGTTTTCGCTAATAGAGACGAAAGGAGTATGACCGGTATGGAGAAGAAGGTGCGATCCCACTTGTCGTCAACCAGATAGTTCGGGGTGGCCAAGGCGAAGATAAACAGCACCATGGCAAACAGTGCCCACCACTTGAGGGCTAGCGTGAAATAGATGAAGGGCATGATGACGCCCATGAAGATGATGATAGCCATCATCAGCATACGAGGTATCAACATCCACTGGATGATTTTATCGATGAGATCGTAATGACGCTCGATAATGGCTCCTGGCAGATAGCGTATGTTGCGCGTGATGGTAGCCAAGTGCGACAATAGCCAACGTCTACGTTGACGGTTGAAATCCTCTGCATTGCGGGCTTTCTCGGAGAATACCATGATGTCGTCGAAATAGTCAACAAAAATATGTTGACGCAATAGGCGGGATTCTAACTCCTTGTCGTCCCAAGTGGTGTTGGTCGTCAGAATATTGGCCTTAAACCAGTTGAAGTCGAAAGCCATGGCAGAACTGGCTGCCGCAGCTGAAAGCCCCAAGGTGACGTGACCACGGCGAAAGATCGAGTTGTTTATCTCCTCAAAGATGGCACTCAGACGGGCAGATACCGTATCACGATTTTGCGAGAGCATGTGACACTGGATGGCTTTGGTGCCTGCGGCTTCGTATGCATTGTTGACTTGACTGAGATATTCTGGTTCAACAATATTGCCAGGGTTAAGCACTATGGCAATGTCATAGAGCTTGAACTGTGGAAGGTTGTTGATGGCCAGCTGCAGTGACTTGGCACGTGAACTCTTCGTAAAATTTGGTATTAATAGAGTTATAGGCTGTTGGGCCAGACGAAAATTGCTCATTTCGTCGAGCTGGTCTGCTATCACCGTAACATCAAACAGACGTTGGGGGTATGTCTGTCCAAGAATAGAATTTACCGTCTGTTCAGTGCTGAGCCCGTTCTTGTAAGCGGGAATGAAGATGATGAAACGATTCTCAATGTGGCTCTTGGGGACTTCCTGATGCTGACTGAACATCGAGGCCATCGCAAAGACACCCATATAAACCACCGTCAGACAGACGAAGATGAAAAAAATCAGGTCGCTATAATATAAGATATTCCAAAAATCCATGTCTTCAGTATTTTATGAAATGCCAGAGTCCTCGAAGGGTGGATCTTGCCAAATCGATGCGGTGGTTAAACAAATCTTTCGCTATTCCTTTTGTCCCTGCGATGAATATGAGGTAGAGGTAGGATAGGTAACGCCAAGGTAGTGGACTGTTGCGTCGAACCAAGAGCAGACGGTTACGCGTTATATAATAGGTTCGCAAGGGACTGGCCTGTCCTGTGGTCTGACTCTCCTTGTGATAGATGGTACTGGCAGGCTCATACCAGATGGTATATCCCGCACGGCGAATCATCATGGACCAGTCGAGCTCCTCATAATATAGGAAAAAGCAGGTAGGCATCATGCCTGCCTTATCAATGGCTTCGCGTCTGACCATCATAGCTGCCCCATGACCATAAGGTGTGGGGTGAGCTGTGTCGTATTGTCCAAAATCAGCCTCATTGAAACCTATGGCGTGGTTACGCAGGGTGACACGTGAGAGCGGAGTATAACCAGCAAACTGGATAGGACGCTGTCCCCAGGTGAAGCGTATCTTGGGGCAGACCATACCAATCTTCGGGTCAGTCTCCAAGCGTTCCACCAGATGACGGAGGTCTGCCTGCATCTCATGTCTTGCTTTCTTGAGAGGAGACTCCTGATTATCCAGAATCGTGTCGTTATTAATGAAGAAAAGGTACTTGCCATGAGCCGCCTCAATACCGAGGTTATTGCCTCCGGCAAATCCGAGATTTTCATAACTACGGATGACCTTTACCTGTGGATAGCGTTGTTGGATGATGGTGGCTTCGTCTTGCTGAGAGGCATTATCTATTACGATTACCTCTATCGATGTATCATCTAAAGGTAATGTGTCCATCAGTTCACAGGTGTCTTTCACCCCGTTGTAATTGATGGTGATTATAGATATTTGTATATCCAGTTGTACCATGGTTTAACTCTCATTTTTTCGATTTCCTCGAGGCGAAGACGTCGTTTCTCTGCTTGTGTCTTTAATATGTTGTTTTCATAGTTAATCCACTCTTCTTCTATGTATGGAAGGACATATACTATCGTAAGACCGCCGTAGAATTGAAGACAATTAGGGAACTGCATTAATACTTGGTTTCCATATCCCCCCAATTGGAATGATACAAAAGCACAACAAAAACCGGCTCCAATACCTCGAAGAGAGGAGCTCTTTAATGTAAATAGAACAATCCAGCAAGCTCCCACCCACATGATAGCTGTACAAATTAAAAAGAGCGTTATACCAACTTGTCCTGTTCTGATCCAGATATAGACATATTCGGAATCTGCAGGAATCGTAGACATTAAAGCATATTTATTGTTGGCTGGGACAGAACCATAGCCTTGAGCAATGCCAATCCCGAAAGGTGCTTCCTTCAAATATTTTTTCATGGCTTCTTGGTTCGCCGTGCGGACACTTGCAGACGCATCATTCTTGTCAAAAGCAGTACGCATACGGTGGATGGACTGATTCCCATCGCCAATCTTAGTGAATACAAGAATAAAGGCAAACAATCCAAAAATGATGGAAAAAGGAACGGCAATTTTAAAAGACTTAGATAAGAAAATATAGGTCATAAGCCCTGCCATCAAACAAGCAATGGCTGTTCGTGTTCCGGAGGGAAACATAGCCCAAGCAGCAGCTCCTCCCACAATCAAAAGAAAAATTTTCAGTCTTCTTATTTTAGCAGTAATGCCAAAAATAATAAATGCAACAGCTGTAGAGGCGATGCCAATGCCAAAATTGGCAGCATCGCCATAAGTTGAAAAGTATCGGATAAGAGAACCTCCCTGCAAAACATGTGTTAGTCTTCCTCTTCCGTTTATGAAGGAACTCTCTGCGGGAGTAAATCCCATATTTTTCTGTTTCCAAACCCAATAAGCTGCAAAAAGTGATAATGCTCCCCAAATATATAAATACTTAATAAGAATATCGGGTTTGGAAATATAGAGAGAAAAAACTAAGAAGGCATACATGATTTGAAAAGCCATCAAACGTGCACCGGTGTACCAGGCTCCTGCATCCATGCCAAGATTACAGGTATCGTTTAATATCTGAAGGGTACAGTAGCCACACCATATCATTAAAGTAAACAGCATGATGTTTCCTGTACGTTCAAAATGGCTATTCTTGACATCAATAAGTGCTATAGCTAATAAGACAATCTCTAATAATTCATTATATAGAGACATCGGTCCTGGAAAGGGGGTGTTTTTGTTTTGTAAGAAAGCGTTTACTATGATGAGAATCCAAAAAATCCAATTACTACGTTGGAAGGTTATTACTAGGGGTAATACCAATAGGGGAGAAAGACAGATGATAGCAAAGGCGTTGAAACCTGATGTGGTGAGCTCATAGATCGCAAGCAAAAACAGGAGAAAGAGTAGTGACGCTCTTCCTCCGTGCTCCTTAGTATACGTGCTGAACGTGAGCTTGTTCATTTGGTTATAGTGCGTGTTCGTTTTCTGTAGCAGTTAATCCTAATTGAGACATACGGTATACGAAGTTGTTGAACTTCGTATAAGGCGGCAACTGACCAACAAATTCCTCAACGGCGTAACGACTGGCCTCCGTCAGGTACATAAAGAGCGAATTTTTGTGCTCTTCATCCAGCATAGCTTGTACTTCATTGAGAGCTTTCTGGTCAACGTCCTTCCAAGTGCGATTAGCACGGGTTACCATCATATTGATAGTACCCATATTCAATAGGGCGGGAGAGATGGAATAGTCGTCTAAGTTGGGATACTCGATGATGGCAATTTCCTCGGGGAGAATGTCTGGGCAGAGGTCCTTGATCCCCTTGGCCAAAATGAACTTACTGTCTTCTGCCAGAAAATCTTCATCATAGGTCAGACGACGAACCTGCAAGCCAATGGATATCCAGTAATTTTCTAACTCTTGAGCGAGATAACTCTTGCCATTGCCAGAGTCAGTAGAAATGAGATTAAGCACATTTTGCTGACCTTCTTTAAAATTAGGCAACAGGGACTTGCTTAGCTGTTTCATCGCCATATCAGCTATGGTTTTGTTGTAGCGGCGATAGCGTAGGTTGCTCTCTTGAGGGAAACAGCCCATGACGGGTACCTTTGTGATACGTTCTGAACGCATGCGGTCGCGGAGAGTGCGGTCAAGCATCTCAATTATCAGGAAGTAGAGCGTGGTGAGCATGAAGGTAAGCATGAAAGCTCCTAACAGAACCATCAGACGGTTGGTAGGTTGCGCATTCAGCGGGAACATGGGGGGATTAAGAACACGCAGAGTTGCTGTCGTCATTTGAAGGTTGCGTTGGCGCATACGGGCAGCATTTAGAGAACGGAGCATCTCCATGTAGTTGCCTTCAATGAAACCAATATGACGTGACTTACGATCAAGCGTCGCTCCGATAGGGGCATAGAATAAATACTGCCGATCCAAATTCTCTTTCATGATATCAGTGGCAGTCATCTCAGCTTTGGTCTTTTCTAGCAATAGTAGTTGTTCCAACCAGCGCCCCAGCATGTCCTGAGCCTTGACACCAGTCTCTGTGCTAAATGTGGCGGCTTCGATATCTCGCGTCAACTGACTGACACGTCCTGTGGCACGCTGCAAGTCACGCTGAGCCTTAGCAAGCTCTTCTTGTGATTCGTTGTTGTTGCCACCTCCTTCACTGCTCATTAGTCGGAGATTAGAAATACGGGACTGGATGCGCGAAATGTCGCGTACTTGACTGGTAAACTCCTTGTTCGAACGAATGACCTGTGCACGATTGCCTAACTGACGTTCCAAATAGTCGAGCAGGGCTTTGGCAGTGGTATAGTTTAATAACTGGTCATTGCGGAAGTTCTGTTGTTGGGCTTCCAATGTGGCAACCTGCTTAGTCTGCTCACCATAGTTAATAATACGTTTTGAGACGTTATAACGGATAAGGTCATCCTCTGCATTGGTCAAGATACGGTATAGTCGAGCCACCTCACGTTCAAAGAACTTGATGACATTATTGGTCTCGCCATATCGCAACTGTTGATATTGGCGAGCGAAGACATCATTGAGGATGTCCAGTGTATTAAAGGCAATACCGGCATCGTTGGCAGAATAGCCGATGTCGATAATGTCACTCTGCTCTAGTTGTAGCACCTTTAACCTACTAGTAATATTGTCAATGCCAAAGTAGGGATGATAGTTTAGTAGTCCAAAAAGAAAATTGTCCTGAGTTGGCTTTTCGTAGGCTTTCAAATTGGCGTATGTTGCTGACTCATTGTTATGGTTAATGAGGCCCTTGACGTCAGCAGGGACAGTAGCACTTAACTGACGGAAATGTTCAGCGGAGATGTAATTATTGTCTTTGTTCGGATTACCGTACATCATGCATCGGGCAAACAAACGTAATGCAACCTCATGGATGGTGTTGTCAGTGGTGATAATCAGCATCAAATTGGTAATATTGGTTTGATAGTTACCACCTGCAGCACCTGTTCCACCTTCAATGTTATAGCCGGTAATCATACCTGTATAGATAGTGGTGTTGGTGTCGTAGATACGCTCCATGTTGCGAGTAGAAAACCACGCAACAATAAGTGCAATCATCGGCAAGATGACTAAATACCAGCGTATTTTATAGAGAAAACGGACAAAATATCTAAACAAATCCATATTGAGTGCGTATTATTGTTTCTTTTTTTTCTCTTGACGAGCAGCCTTGCGGAGAGCTTTTTTTTCAGCCTGCTCTATCTTGCGATAACGCTTATCTTCTTCTGCGGCTGCTTTTTTGATGTTTTTGGCTACCTCACGATTCTGCTTCCGGATGTCTTTCTCTGACAATTGATTGTCATCGAGGGTAATATCCGTTGTGGTGTTAGTCAGAATGGGGGTATGCGACAGTAATTCCAACGTGATAATGTCTGTTGTGATGGTAGTCTGTAAATCTTGATACTGGCTGACAATGCCAGTCTCATATCTTTTGGTGCTAGCAAAGTCCTCAATGGACATGTTCCCCTGATGGAAGTCTTCTTGGTTCAGTGCACCGGCACCTTGATAGATGGCTGCACCCTCACTAACTGTTTTTAGCGTCACAAGGTTGTTGGTAATTTTGATATAAAGTGTAGCAATTTGTTTTTTTAGCTCATCAAAAGCAATATCTTTCTCAAGACGAGCCTTGTCCACCTCTAATTTCTTGCGTTTAACAGATGCAGACAAGTCGAGAATATCCTCTAAAGGAACGCTAACATTAACACCAACATTCCAATAGCTTTGTTCACTACCTTGGAACTGGTAGATGGTAGTGTAGCTCTGGGTGCTACTGTTATTCCCCCACATGTCCGTTTTGCCATAACTGTAGCTGGCATGGCCTTGCATGTATGAGAAAATATGGCGTTTTTGCTTGGCCACCTCAGCCTGCGCAATCTCCTGCGCTTTGTTCAACGACAGAATCTGGGGATTCTGCTTGGCATTCTCATAGAGCACTGCCAATGGCGGCAGGTGGAACGTAGAAAAATTAATTGTGTTATTCTCGCTGGAATCAAAGAAACCTGCACTAATACCACTATTATTATATTGTGCTTGGACAACAGAGACTGTGGCCGCCAATATTGTCGTAAGAAAAAAATGTCTCACACCGTTCATAGGCAATCATCAACATGTTAAACGTTTCCTTTCTGCTTGAAATGTCTAAAGGTCTTCAGGATAATCTTCATATCCAACCAGAAATTATAAGTCTGACCATAGGTGATATCCAACTGCTTGCGCTCCTCGGCAGACATCGTGCCTCCGCGACCACGCTCTTCGACCTGCCACAGACCTGTCAGTCCGGCAGGAGCCATGAAGCGGTCGATGCTGGAGTCTGCCGTCAACTTCTCTGCTTCATAGAGTGGCAACGGACGATTACCCACGATAGACATGTCGCCCTTGAGTATGTTGAACAACTGTGGCAACTCGTCGATGCTGTACTTGCGGATGAACTTGCCAACCTTGGTGACGCGGGGATCGTTTTCAATCTTGATGAAGACGTTGTCGTTTTCCTCTTCCTTCTTCTTGTTGAAGTCGCTCTCAGATACTACGAAGTCGTCGCCAACCAACATGATCTCCTCGTCGCTAATCATCATCTCTGAATCCATACCCATATTCATCATTGCCATCTCTGCTTGGTCACCCGAAGAAACTGGGATAGTCGACTTCGGCTCCTCGGCATCCTGATCCTTGTACTGGTTATGGTCCTTGCTCAGTTCCATTAACTGGCGCTCGGCATCCTCATACATACTGCGGAACTTCAGGAAGTCAAAGATAGTATAGTTAGTGCCTACACGCTTTGATTTGAACAGTACGGGCCCCTTGCTCTCCATCTTGATGGCTATAGCCGTAATGATGAAAATTGGGGAAAGAATAATGATGGAAAGTGTGGCAACAACGATGTCAAAGAGTCTCTTCCAGATGGGAATCTGGAATTTCAGGATGCCACGCTTGGGAACCTCATCGGAGAAAAGGACATTCTCACGATCAGAGATAAACTGAATCTTCTTGTTCATTTCCGTGACGGATGCTTCTTGCTGGATAGTGTCATTGATACCGCATTTGATATAGATGTTACGCTCTTCGTCTGTCATGGTGTCTGTCATGAGAACAATATAAACGCTGCGACATTTCTTGCGCAGATAGGTGATGGCCGCAATGTCCTCATTGCGGACATTACGTTCAAAGAACACGAGGAAATGCTCGTTGGAAACGTGTGGTGTACAAATCTGGGCAGCTTCTTTATAGGCATTGGTCATCCTGACCAACTGTCCGGGAATGTATTTCAGACGTTCTTGTGTTTTCTGGTTATTACCTAAGTATACAACACCTATCATGTCAATGTACTATTTGACTAATCGACCTTGGTCGCTTTGGCCTTTAGGTCTAAGAATATACAATCTTTTGATTAATTGGGAAGAATCTTCTTGACACGAATCTTCAACTCCATGGGGTTGAAGGGTTTGACAATGTAGTCAACAGCACCAATCTCCAGCAGACGGATACGTTCGCTGGTAGAGTCTTCGCTCGATAGCATGATAACGGGAATGTGGCAGAATAACTCGTTCTGCTTGATCCACTCCAGGAAATCGTCACCACGCATACCCGGCATACGGATGTCGGAGATGATGAGGTCGGGCGTATTGCCTGCCTGAAGCCATTTTACACCTTGTAAACCATCGGGCAACCACTGAACGTCGTAGTCACTCATGAGATAGATGGAGAGCACCTTTGCGATGGTCTCTTTGTCGTCAAGTATCAGTATTTTCTTTTTCATAAATCAAACAAACCTTAGCTAATTGTCGTTTTTCTATTCTGCAAAGGTATGGAATTTTTTTTAATTGTAGTCAAATAATAATAAAAAAATATTGAAAATCTGTAAAAAAGTTGGTATTTAAAGATTATTTGCAGAATTTTGTAGTGCGAAAACGCACATATACAGATTAGAAAACATCATTATATTATTATCAACAATGGCAAACAGGTATTTATTAGGTTTCGATGTCGGCAGTTCATCTGTCAAGGCATCGCTCGTGAATGCAGACAGTGGAAAATGTGTAGCAACAGCGTTCTATCCTGAGAAGGAAGCACCCATCATGGCTGTCAAGGCCGGTTGGGCTGAGCAGGATCCTCAGATGTGGTGGGACAATGCCAAGCTGGCACTGAAGAAAATTATGGCTGATGCCGGTGCTACGGCAGACGATGTGAAGGCTATCGGTATCTCTTATCAGATGCATGGTCTGGTTTGTGTCGACAAGTACCTCAAGGCACTGCGCCCCTCCATTATCTGGTGTGACTCTCGTGCAGTACCCTATGGCGAGAAGGCGTTTAATGAGCTAGGTGCTGATCAGTGTCTGAGTCATCTGCTCAACTCTCCAGGTAACTTCACTGCCGCCAAGCTGGCATGGGTAAAGGAAAACGAGCCAGAGACCTACGAGAAGATTTATAAGATTATGCTTCCCGGCGACTATATCGCCATGCGTCTCTCTGGTGTAGCCAATACGACGGTCAGCGGTCTGTCAGAGGGTATGTTCTGGGATTTCAAGAACAACCAGGTAGCTGACTTCCTGATGAAGTATTATGGCTTCGATAGTTCTTTGATTGCTGATATTGTACCGACATTTGCTGTACAGAGTGAGGTGAGTGCAGAGGCTGCTGCCGAGCTGGGGCTGAAAGCAGGTACACCTATTACTTATCGTGGTGGTGACCAGCCAAACAATGCTCTCTCTCTTAACGTGATGAATCCTGGTGAGATTGCTGCTACAGGTGGTACGTCAGGTGTTGTCTACGGTGTGCTGGGTGATGTCAACTACGATCCCAAGAGCCGTGTGAATACTTTTGCCCACGTAAACCACACTGCAGACCAGACTCGTCTGGGTGTACTGCTCTGTATCAATGGTACAGGTATACTGAATGCTTGGACACACCGTAACATCACGCCGGAGGTAGGCTATGCACAGATGAATGATCTGGCTGCTACTGTGCCCATTGGTAGCGAAGGCGTAACGATTATTCCATTCGGAAATGGTGCTGAGCGTGTGCTGCAGAACAAGGAGATTGGTTGCTCTATCAATGGTCTGAACTTCAACAAACACAACCAGGCTCACCTTGTGCGTGCCGCTCAGGAGGGTATTGTCTTCTCATTCTGCTATGGTATGGAGATTATGCAGCAGATGGGTATGGACATCCAGAAGATTCATGCTGGTAAGGCTAATATGTTCCTTAGCCCACTGTTCCGCGACACGCTGGCTGGTGTCAGTGGTGCAACCATCGAACTATATGATACTGATGGTAGCGTGGGTGCTGCTAAGGGCGCAGGTATTGGCGCAGGTATCTATAAGGACAACAACGAGGCCTTTGCTACCTTGGATAAGCTGCAGGTTATCGAGCCCGATGCAGCTCATCGTGATGAGTATCTGGCTGCTTACGCCCGTTGGAAGGCTACGCTGGAGTCAAAGATCTAATCTTGGGCGAAGATATAAGAAAAACGGCAGTGCTGATTTCGCATTGCCGTTTTTCTTTGTGTTTATCGGATGAAGAGTAGTTCGCGGTATTTGGGTAGTGTCCACAGACCGTCTTCTACTATCAACTCCAGTTTGTCAATCTGTTTGCGGATAGCCTCCATGTGGGGACAAACGGTGTCGTGGTAGGCGATAGCTCGCTGGTGGATATCCTCGATGCGATTGGCCACGCGACGGGCCTCTGTCAGGTCTTCCACTAACTGCTCGATCTTCTCAGTGCGCTCAGCAATCTCTTCGATGAGTTTCATGTTACGGGT
>Ga0256407_10004124_pt1 | contig 24692 bp, 20 predicted proteins | sample RumenRJG_04DNA_FD_193489 | JGI IMG/M metagenome (GOLD analysis project Ga0256407, IMG submission 193489) | Bovine rumen microbial communities from Lethbridge, Alberta, Canada - RJG_04 | ecosystem: Host-associated > Mammals > Digestive system > Stomach > Rumen | place: Canada: Alberta... | reverse complement strand
TCGTTTTATATATACTTCTTCTAAACACCCTGTATTCAACTTCGTTGAGTGTAAGAGTAAAAGAATATGAGCACTTTTATTTCGAGATAGGTTTTCATAATGCAGCGTGATTAGAAAATTCTTCTAATCCAACGTGACTTGTCACCACTCGTACCCCATTGAACATGCCATTTGCGGCCATCAGTTTTATCTATAAGAATGAACTGATACATATTTTGCGTCGGATATAGTTCAAAAGATCCTGAGCCATACCCATATCCCCAGCTGAGATCATCATTATTGATTGTCATAGTACCCTCTTTGTCTGAGTCAAGTGACCACTGAACTTGCTCGATTTTGCCTGTTTTTGTGTCCAATTGCAAAAGGGTATAAATGTTCTCAGTTTGATATAATTTGTAACGCCCCTTTAAGGAGGTGTTTATCTCCAAGTGTTCTAACAGCTGATTGTTAATCATAAGAAGCGTGTCGATTTTGGATAGAAGGGAGTCAACCTTCTGTTCATGCTTCACAGACCTGGCATTGGTGGGTGTCTTTGTGATTGTCTTTGCCGTCTGTGCATTTACGCTGATTGTTGAAATCAACAAAAGAAAGAAAAATGCTTTTTTCATAATCGTGAAGATTTTAATCTGCCATTATTATCATGCCTGGAACTTCTTGCATCTGCTTGCCACATTTAGGGCAATGTCCCTCAATAGGATTCCAGTTGTGTATTTCTGCGTTTTCAGCCCCACACTTTGGACATGTGGGGAAATTCCTTTGACTCGCAAGTTCGTCAGCCGAAATAGATATTATTTCTTTGCATTTTGCACACCGGAAATTGTAAAACTCTCCAGAGAAAAGTCCATAATGCCCCGTAGGTTCAGTTTGCACTTCATATCCGCATTTACATCTATAAGTTCTTAATGTAGCCATACTTCATTTTTTTATTGTATCATATCTCCTTATATTTTCTGATGGCATCCTGCATGATATCATAATGGTCAAATGCCAGATGTGGTAAGTCCGACAGTGGCCACCATTCAGCTTTAGCAGCATCATCCTGGCCAGTGACAGCAACAGGCTCATCAATAATGGCCAGATATGCAACAGTGACAGTTCTCCCTCTTGGGTCACGGTCAACCTTGGAGTAGGCTCCAATTTGATGCACATCCGAAATATGGAGTCCCGTTTCCTCTTCAAGTTCCCGAATAGCGCATTGTTCGGTAGTTTCATCCATATTCAGGAAACCGCCAGGGAACGCCCACCCACCTTTGAAGGGCTGGTCGCCTCTCTGAATTAACAACACTTTTGGTTCTGCCTCCTTAGTGATTACTATACAATCAGCTGTCACTGCAGGTCTTGGATATTTGTACGTATATGCCATAATCTATTCTTCTGATGGTATCGATTCTAAGTAATGTAATGCCTCCAAGTTTTCATTCAACATCTTAACTGTATCATCATTGATTCTATCCAGAGAAGCTATATCAAGGGCATTGTATATTCCTGCCTTAATAATATCTTTTGCATACTCATTATCAGAAGCTCTTTCAACATATTGGAGGAAAGTCTCGTCTGGTTTCCTTTCTAAAAGATCTACGGCCTTGATAATATCTTCTGAGAAACCTTGCTCCTTAAGTAACGCAGGATTTGCAGAAGACTTCCATAAGAGATAAACCATCATTATCTCTGTATTACCAAAAGGCATGTCAGGATATTTGTCTTCTTTCTTTCCATCTAAGAATAGTTTTATTGCTTTCCCATACAGTTCTTGGTATTCACCTTCAACATACCTCCAATTGATTTCAATCTCTGGCCTCTTATCTGTCTTCTGGTATATCTGTTCGGTTAGTTGATTCTTAACACATTCAACGTCATCACCATCTACCTTAACCTCAAACGGCACATTGAAACCTTGAATCCTTCCATCATCGCTAAGAGATAAATAGAGAATCTGTTTTTTATCATTCTTAGATGTGTAATATGTCTGGTCAATATCATCTTTGATAGCCCGAACAACAAAAATTTCCTCGTTAGCAGCCAAAAACTTTTTCCACAATGCCTCCAGCCTCTCAGCGAGGCCTGCTTCTAGCTGCCTGCCTGAATGACCACCAGTCCAGTCGAAATCTGGAATAGCACGGCTCAGTTCTTCTGTTGTCAATATGACTCGATAATCTGGATGAATCATTACGTCAGGATCCAAGTCAACATAATATGTTTCCTTGCCTTTACCAGACCAGTCCTCATCCTTATAGGGGTCAGAAGCAAAATACCCACTCATGCAGATACCGGTCTTCCCTTCGCCACAGCGAACCATATAGAAGCGGTCACCGCAACTGGCTTTTTCATGCTCCCAAACACTCCAATTCAGGTCGTTATATTCCAATTCTCCCAATTTCTCCTGGAAGTCATCCAGTTTATAGCTGGAGATTGCTGGATTCCAAAATAAAATGTAAGTCTTCATATCTATCAATATATAATTATTTACTATAATGTCAGTCAGAATATCTATGTATCGTTTTTTTCTTCGCTCCTGCAAGATGATTACATCGTTTGAAAAGAATCAGGAAATCCTCTATCCTCATCAGTAGCCTCATAACAACTCCAATAATTGCACCTAACATATTCTTTTATTTCACACACATGAAGAAATTGAGTCCTTTATTCTTCATCACCATTGCATTTATCAGCCCTGTGACAGTTTGCACAACAGTCTTCATCCCATATCATAGAAAAAAAAGTATTCGCAGAAGAAATGACTTCTTGATTCTCTGTAAGGATGCCTGCCTCAAAGTTCCCTGGAGTGAAAATTCCTTGACCAAGACCAGCCGGAGTTACGTTTGCTGATCCCACATATGCTAACCTTTCATCAATTATAATGATTTTAGCGTGATTCCTTTCACAAAACATATATTCGAAAAGCTCTGGATTCATCTGCTGATAATATTCCTCCCATTCCTCCGTAAAAGATAATGAAGGCCTAGAACATATTATTTGAACAGAAACTCCATGAACAGCCTTTTCCATAAGGAATTTGACAAATGGAGTCCCATCATTGTAGTCTGAACCTTGATTGTCTGTAGGTTTTAGGCGAAAACGTTTGAAGTTTGCCGTCATTATCTTTATCGAAGATTTTGCCTCACAAATCCTTTTAATGATTTCATTATAATGAGATTCATTTGTAATAAGTAATGTTTGGGATGACTTGTGGGAGTGTTTTACATATTCAAGAATACTCTCTTTAGAAACTCTCCAACGTCTTTCCTTATCCCGAAAAGCTTCAATAGCACCTTGATCTACCAGAGATTCAAACTCCGCTTTACTGCAATTAAGATATTTCCTTGCAGTTAATCCACTGATAAAATCTACATTATTATTGTCAGGCATAAACTATCAACTATATTATTCTATAAATTCAGAAAAAACTCCTTCATCAGGGATATTATTTCCTTGCTGTCCATTGAGTTTGTTATCACTTTCATATATAAAATGGCAATACACATGTTTTTATATGTTTTTTTTCATATTGATTAGAGTATTTGCGTAATCAATTCTCTGCTGCATCTGCTGTTTGCGTTTTTTATTCTCTTCAACAAATCTTTCAAACTCTTCCCATCGTTTTTCTTGTTCTTGTTTTTTACTGAGTTCTATCTGTCTTTCACGCTCTATTCGCTGTAACATGTTTTGGTATTGAGGGAAAATTTCTTGTTCATCATCGTAGAATGCTATCCAACTATTCTGACATCCTGCTACAGAATTAGAACAGAGGAAAAATCTGTATTTCTTGCCGTTCTTTGCAATGTCCTCCTTGACCACTTTGAATAACCCTTTCTTACAAACAGGACAGCGCAACTGATGTTCATCATCTTTTTCTGTCATTTCTGTGACGAAAACCGATGGCATATTCTCGTTGTACATCACAAACGTATGTTTCCTTGCACGTGTGATGGCTACATAGAATAGGCGTCTCTCTTCTGAATATTCGAAGGTGTCAATTTTACTCAGCACATACCCCAGAATTGGGTCATCCGTAATACGTGACGGAAAACCACCTCCATCTTGGCTACAGTTTAAGATAATAACATTATCAGCTTCCAGACCTTTTGCTGCATGTACACTCATAAACTGCATTGTTCGACCAGCAAAAGTGACTGTTGCCCGTTTTGATGTCGGTGATTGCTGCCGCACACAACTACGAGGGAATATCTTCACCTCATAGTTGTAGCGAGCCATCAGCATCACTGTTTCGTCAACTGGTAATGATTCAATGAGTTTTTTAATCTCGTTAAGATATGTCTCATTGGAAGTCCTGGAAAATGGAACGAACGAAATCTTGGTGCAGACATTATCAGAAAGCGGTTTCACAGTTTTCTGAACTTGTGATGGATTCTTCAGGATAAACGCAGAAGACCGCTCCACAAGCGGGTTCCCAAAACGATAGGTCGTTTCGATTTTACATTTTTCTGTAAATCCGAAGTGCTCCTCAAAATGATTGAAGAGATTCATATCACTTCCGGAGAAACGGTAAATTGATTGCCAGTCATCGCCGACGCAATAAGTCTTAGTCAGAGGATCCTGTTGTCTCAACGACACAATAAACTTATAGCGGTCCACCGATATATCTTGGAACTCGTCTACTAGAATATACGAAAAACGAGATTTGTATCTACCCGTTTCACAATATTTTGCGGCAGAAAGAATGATGTCCGTGAAGTCTCTTAGCTTCTTCTCCGCCAATGCCTTTTCGTATTCCTCATAAAGAGGTTTAATTACCTCGTACATCAGGAACCTGCAGCGTTCACAGAAGTTTTCAGGCTGACCACTATCTATAATCGTCTGCATGATTGAGTCGAATGACTTACCATTTGACTTCATCAAGGCAATGAATGAAGAGAATAATTTCATTATGTTCTCTTCCATCGTCTCGTTTCGTTCAAAGAGTCGCTTGTATTTCTCTTCCTCCGACAGCTCCACTGGATTTACTCCGATTTTTCTCAGTTGCTGTTCCAGCTTCTCGAATATCGACTTGTCATGGAACATGGCACTAGTCGTCTCCATGAGGTATGTTTTGAATTCATTATGAACCCTACGTTTCCAAATGATGCCTTCGTTATATTCACGATTTGCACGTTCAAAACCACCTTCTTTTCCTTCTCCGAACCATTGAGGAACATTACTATTTTTATCTATTCCGAAGTGTTCAAGGTATGCATAGTATCGTTGTCCTTCTAGCTCATAATAAATTGTAAAATCAGGTTTGTACTGACGATGGAATTTTGTTGAAGTGTCATACGGGTAAGGTTCCTCATATCGAAAATCAACGTTATGTGTCGATAGCCAAGTACATATTTTCTTCTCTTCCTCAGAGCGAGTGAATACTGGATTTCCGTTCATATCACCATACGGAGCCATTCGTCCATACGTCTCGCGGTCTTCAAAATACTTTTCAGCATGTTCATATTCATGCTCCAGTTTCGTAAGGTCAGCCACCTCACCGACATACTTAGTCACTGCCGCTTTGAATGTTTCATCCTTTTTAATAAGCTGATAATAGCATTCCAGAAGGAACGTATCTTCAGCAACATCAGGGAATCGGCCTTCCACATCAGCAATAATATCACAAGCAAATCGATGGAATGTCCGGCACGTCAAGCCAGGAACATCTAGTCTCTCTTGGAACTCCTCTGCAGTCTTTCTATTATAAGACAGCACAAGAATTTCATCTTTCCGCAGGTTTCTCTTATCTAATAAGTACTTTACTTTGGCAATAGAAGTTGACGTTTTGCCAGATCCGGCACTGCTAATGACCAAACAGTTATCTTCCAGCTTCACAATAGATTCACGCTGCTGAGGGTCTAACGGATATTTCAAGACTGTATCGAAGAACGTTTTATTCTCCCGCAGTTCCTTCTCAACGAACTCCTTGTTGTGCATGTCTCGCATCTTTAAGAAGCCGTGTTGATACCGTTTTTCTTTAGGAAACTTGCAAAACTCAGCATCGGCATATTTTTTTAATATATAGTTTCTACACTCCTCATTTACCACTGTTTCCATCGATTTCTCCAAGTCTCTTACAGCAGGTTTGAACTTCATACATTCCGAGTGGGCGAAGTAATGATTGAGAGAATAGAATGGTGCAGCTCCATTTGTAAGATTGCATGCCTTTTCATAAAAGTCTATTAGGTGTTCAATAATCAGTTTCGTACCGAAAAACAGATACCATTTATTCCTATTTTCTACCAAAGACAGGTAGTTTTCTTCAAAGCGGGTATCAATATGCTTTTTCTTTTCCCGATAGTAAGCCAGCCCTCCGCACTCCTTCATGTAGGTATACACGTATTCATATCCAAGCAAACGTAGGCTTCTTGACTTTTTCCAACTATAAGTAGTAAGAAAAGCCAAGCTGATGATAATACAAACACCACTGATAAAGATCCAAGTCAATTCCATCGTATCCGGATTTAAATCGTTCTTAATAGCATCTGTTTACTGAATAACATATTATTAACATACGAATTAAATTAATTATTCTAATAGGTGATAATATTTTATCGCCTTCCAATAGATTTCACCATCTTTTATTTGGATTTTACTCATAAAAGTGAAAAGGTTTAATCCGTACTTTCGCAGAATTTCGTCGCAATCCCTGATAAGATGTCTATGATATTCATAATTAGAAAGGTCTAACCAATAATCAATGTCTGCCGTGATGCGACCAGTCTTTTCAAGAATAATCTGAGCAGTTTTTAAATCCATCTTCAGATTAGGTTTCTTTCTGAAAATTACTTTTTCATCTAAAGAACCCTTTGCTGGGCGTGGGTCAATACACCAGTCCCAACAACTAAAACGTTCTGAGTCCTCCAGATTTATTACTTCATACAAGTCGCAATAGAGATCAATCATGTAGAGCAAGTCACCTATTGTTTCTCTTTCTGGATTGCTGATAGGAATTTCTGGATGCTTGTGTACAATTTTCTTAATATCAGAAATTGATTGCTGACAAAGTAAATAGTATTTTTCCTCTTCATCAGGTACAATACATTTATATATGTCGCTATCTTTATTCACGGGCTTGAAGGACTGTGCGAATCCATATTTCTCTATGGATTCGCCCACATCCTCTTTCAACTCGCGAATGCCACTCCAAGTTGAATCAAGGACAATCTTATAATATTTTAAATCTTTTACTTTTACCTCTCTCATTCTATAATAATTATATTACGTAAATCCTTTTAATTATTTACAATAATTTCTTATATACAAGAGCTCTGTCACCTGTGGTGGGGTCTACAGACATTCCAGAAGATTCGTCCAATTTAAAGCCGTTTAGCTCCAACAAGTGTATAGAAACATCATTGCCAGGAATTACCATTGCATAAACTGGATCATTTATCCCAAGTCTGTTCTTCATAATGTCAAAAACAATAGGAAGAGCAGATTTCATGATTTTGTGTCCTCTCAATGGCGGAATAAGAATATAGTCAATAAGCCAGTGATTAAAGTTGTTCGTAACCTTATTGTGCGTAGGGCTTGTGACTTTGATCAAACCGCATATTCCGGCATTCATTCTGATAATATAGCAGAATGCAATGCCCATGGATTGTGTCATCACGCTGTTGACAAGATACATGGGAATCTTCTCCCTTGCTTCTGGCCCTGCAAAATCATGCATATATTTTCTTGTATCATTATCAAACATCAGCATGACTGAAAGGGTGTGTGCATCATTCTCCAAATTATTCTCAGTAATTGGGTGCATGGAGAATTGTTCTGTCATCTTTACCTTAGGCAAGGCCATAGGGTTAAAGCAAGGCTGTATGTTGTTCAAGTCTAATTCTTCTTCTGAAGCTTGCTGCTGAACGGGAGCCTTCGGCTTTTCCTTTTGGGGATCAGACTTACTTTGTTGCATTGATTGCTGTTTTGCTCTCTCCTCTGCTTGCTGCTTCGCCTTTTGCTCAGCTGCTTTCGCAGCTTCTCTTTCTTCCTGTTTCTTTTTTATATACTTATTCTTTTCTTCGATAATTTCTTTATTTAAATAAATAAAGCGGTTCTTGATGCTCCATTGGGAAAAATCATCCATATCTATTTCCCATGACGAATTTGACATAAACGCTTTTTTTACTCTATTATGAGCTTCCGAGTTGTTTATTACACTAAACAAAAAAATTTCAGCTTTCTTAGTGAATTTCTCAATAAAAGAGCGCTTAACTTCTGCTTCAATAAGAATTGTGTTTATCCAAGCAGATTTATCACCTAATGACATCTTCTCTTCTTGAAGACTTTTGATTATAAACTGTCTATACATAGTAAGTTTACTCTGAGGTTATTACATCGCGAAGTTCTTTATAGTCACGTACAACATCATATTTGACGGTGGACTGAGAAATGGTAGCAAAGTGACGTCTTGCACATTCTATCTTAACATCCTCAGTCTTACGGAAGTCAAGCACTTCATCTTTTTTGTAGCCTTTAGTTTCAGCAACAAAATAGATGTGCTTGATGTCTGGAGAATCATTGAAAACAATGGCCCAGTCTGGATTATAATGACCAACTGGCGTGTTGATATAGAAGCCACTTGGAAGCTTTGTATAAACAAGAACTTCATTCTTGTGATCTTCCAGAGCTTTTGCGAAATTCATTTCAATGCCCTGTGAATCAACAACAACTAAATCATATAGCGACCGTTCTGATGCCATAGCATTAACGCCCAGACGACCTTTCAGAGCGTCAGCACTAAATATTTCTGCGCCAAATTCTCTGTCGAGCTTATGATATTTAACATGTTCAATAACGGCAATGGCTTTACATTGATTGATGATGTTACCTGCCCGAATGATAAATTCTTCAGGATTAGCCTTGAACTTGTTAAAGGTTGTCGGTTTCACCCGCTTTAAGATATTCACTATAGCCAGACGTGTCAGGCCAGTTGCTTCTACAAGCTTTCCAATAAGGTCATACTTTACATGTTCATTAACAAGTTCATGAACATGCGTGGTTGTTGCTCCTTTTATCTTCATGGCTTCTCCTGCCTGCAGCTGTTTCTTGCTCTTAATCTCCTTCATTTCACCTTCTGTAACAGTGATGCTAATTTCCGTTACTGTCAGGTGATTATCAAGTTCAAGGACGGCTGCATCTATCAGACTTTGAGTATCAAAATTGACGGTATAATATGTTTGGCTGTTTATCTTGCGCCACATATCCTGGAACTCTTTACGCGCGAACTTCTTTTCGTCGAAATGAGCTTCACGAACCTGACGTGCATTCTCAGGCTTAACAGCCTCAGGATTGAATACAGAGTCAAGACGTTTAACGACATCATCTTTTATGTCATTATATTCTCCAAAGTCAAGGGTCCCCTGTTTCTTATCCTCATGGAATAGCGGTGTCAAGTGTCCTTGCTTGGTGATGTATCCTTTCATACGAAGGGTGTAGGTTATATCCTGAGCATCGTCTTCATCTAACTTACGCTGCTCGCCCTGAGCATTGGTAACAACCAAATCGAGGAAAAGCTCTTTCTGAACTTTCTGAGGGCGGTCTGCCACAGCTTCAGCGATTTCAGTCTGAAGTTTTGCAGCAAAGGAGTTATACGACTCACTGGCAATGATAGTCAGTGTGTTTACTTCAAATACACTTCCATGCAACACATTTTCATCCTGACGTTCACCATCGCTATTTACGCAAAGACGCATGCCACGGCCAACCTCCTGACGTTTCTTTGTCTGATTATCACTATCTTTAAGTGTACAGATTTGAAAAACGTTTGGATTATCCCAACCTTCTTTCAATGCTGAATGCGAGAAAATAAAGCGTGTCGGTTCATCGAATGACAGCAGTTTTTCTTTATCACGCATAATCAGGTCATAAGCAGAGGCATCGTTTGAAGACTCGTTGCGAAGTTCCGTAGCTGATGGCTGTACAAAATGGCCTTTCTTGTCTCGTGAAAAATAACCATTGTGTACCTGATCAGCATCGAAGCGTTTAAGGTACGCAATATATTCCGGACTATCTTCAAATTTCAACTGCAGGGAGCCAACAATATCCTGGTATTCTTCCTCAAACATCTGAGCGAAGATGCCCTTGCTAGTACCACCGCCTTGCTCATAGATACGGTAATTATCCACATGGTCAATGAAGAATAATGATAGACATTTAATATTCTTTTTAAACAGCTGACGTTCCTTGTTGATGTGTGTGATAATAGTATCGCGTATCTGCTGGCGACGAATATAAATTTCATTCGTTTTGCCGTATGTTTCGCCTTCCTGAAGAACCATACCATTTAGCAAGCGAACAGTACGGTTATATCCATCGATGCTTTCTATCTTGTAGCCATCGGCATATTCCTCTAGCCCTCCGGACTGTTGGTATAGGTCGAAGCCATCACTGACAAGCTGAATGACCTGCTTCACACTATTCTGCTGTTTCTTCTCGTAACCGATACGGGCGCGAGGGTTTCCTTCCGACAGTTCAATGCTTTCCAGATAGATATAGCCATTGGTGGCAGTAGAACCTCGTTGCTCGACGGCCTTCACGGTGATTTTCTTCACCAATTTCTTGTTATATGCGTCCATCGCATCCAGACGATATACCATGTTCTGAATATCGTCTGCGCGATGGGTAGCACTATACAGCAGTGTGAAAAGCGAGTTAAACTCTTTCAGCTTAGCCCGGGTAGCATTCTTCTTGTCAGCTCCCAACACAGACTGAGGTTCATCAATAATCAGAATAGGATTCGTGGCAGCAATCACGTCGATGGGACGACGTGAGCGGAAAGCATCTAATTTCATATATATGCGTCGAGCATCCTCACCACGAGCTGCAAAAGCCTGAGTGTTGATAATCATCACATGCATGTTGCTGTCACTGGCAAATTGGTCAATCTTTGTCAATTGCTTACTGTCATAGATAAACGACTGAATACGCTTACCATATTCAGCGGCAAAGTGTTCGCTCATGATTTCAAACGAGCGGCTAACACCTTCACGGATGGCGATGCTCGGTACCACGATGATGAACTTAGACCAACCATACAGTTTGTTTAGCTCAAACATCGTCTTTATATAGGTGTACGTCTTACCGGTACCCGTTTCCATTTCAATAGTCAGGCGAAGGTCAGTAGGATCTACCGTCTCTGACGGTTTCAGCTGCTGTGGTATCTGAATATTGCGAATGTTCTCCAGCAACTTCTCTCCGTTGACAGTCAGTGGTTGATTACGGAATCCAACCACATCAAACATATTATCTGTTTCACCTGCAACAGTACCCATGTCATGTGTGAACTCCACCATAGCTTGATTGCGCTGACCATGGAAAACATCGGTCACTGCCTTGGCTGCATCAGTCTGGAACTGCTGGTTTTTGAATTTTAGCGTTAATTTCTTAGCCATGATACTTCATATTAAATGACACGGATATTTTTTCTCACTTCTTCTTCTGTCCAGTTACATTTTTGCTTGAACAACTCGAAGAGGTTCATCTTAGCAGCAGCCTCAGTGAAACTGCTGTCACGGAATACTACACGAACAGGTGACATGGCAGCGATAGCATCAATAACCTTTTCTGTTACTACACCATCGAAGCAAGCGACTAAGTTGCCATCATCTACATTGTGAATGGTACAGTCATCAACCTTGATAGATTTGAGTGGCATTGATAGTTCAACGCCCCATCGGAGCATGCAATCAAAGAGAAGGTCAAGGTCTGATCGACCGTCTTTGATGTTGTCAACGAAAAGGTCGAGACTTTCCTGAGAATAGTCCTTTGGTGAGAAGGCTACATCTTTATAATTGGATTCGTCGCATTTGAAGACGCGGAAGCCTATATCAAAATTATCTATTATTTCTCTTAGGTTATTCAATTCTTTTTGTTTTGGGAAAATAGTCTCCTTATAAATATTCTCCACAAGTTCTTTTTGCTGTTCTTTATTCATTAATCTCACCATTTCAGATGGCTTTGCTGAAAGCATCTTATCAATAATACTATCTAATGATTCTGCTTTAGATTTCAAATCATTCAAAATTTTGAAACCAGCTCGTCTGATGCGCTCTTTACCTATGTCGCATATTGTTTTATAACCTGATTTAAATGCAACACTTTTCTCTTCTGTCAATTCTGGTAACTGGATTAAGATGAATTTTCGCTGCCCGTTATCCTCTGCATTGATATTAAAAATTGATTGAGCTGTAGTTGCAGAACCAGAGAAGAAATCAAGAATGACATCCCCTTTTTGGGTTCCTATCGATACAAAATGATTAACCAATGCCACTGGCTTCGGATAACTAAAAGGATTATTAGGAAACAATTCTTTTATATCATCGTTTCCACTTTCCGTCCTACCATATATAGCATCGATAAGAAGACTACGAGGCGTAACTCCTTCTGGGCGGTAATATTTTGTATAAACTTTACCATTTTTGAAAACGAGTTCATCAAATTGTTTCTCAACCTTAGCTTTTCCCCATCTCCAACATGATTGCTTTCCTTTTACTACTCTTGGATAATAAGAATTACCCTCTTTGTCTTTGATTTCAAAAACAAGGGATTGACTAAATTGTATGGATGCTTTATCAAGTGTTATTAAGCCATAATCACCTTTTTCGTCAGAAAAAGGATAAAGGTTGTCATCTAATTTATATTTTTTATCTAAGCCAATATAAACTTTTTCTATGTTTTTGGCAAAACAAATAATGTATTCATGTTCAGCTACAACATAGTTAGAATCGTTTCCTCCACCTTGTTTTTTCTTCCAAGTGAATTGTGCAATAAAATTGGATGAACCAAAAATCTCATCACAGATCTTCCTTAAATTTTCAACTTCATTGTCATCTATAGATATAAATATCACCCCATTCTCTTTTAGAAGTGATCTTGCAACCAGTAGACGAGAAAATATCATTGAACACCAGTCTGAATGGAACTTACCATTAGACAAAGTGTTACGGATTAGTCGATGACCTTGTTCGTTGAAAACTCCTGCTGCTTCATCTTCCTCTTGTATTGTACGATGAAAATCATCCTGATAAACAAAATCATTCCCCGTATTATAAGGTGGATCAATATAAATCATTTTAACCTTGCCCATGTAGGAATTCTGAAGGAGCTTAAGAACTTCAAGGTTGTCACCTTCAATATAAAGATTTTTCGTCGTATCCCAATCAACAGACTCTTTGGGATAAGGGCGCAGCGTCTTTTTGATAGGCGCTGCTGCTTCTTGCATTGCTGCACGCTTGCCTACCCATGTAAAATCATATACTTCAGGGGCATCATCGACTGCTGTGTCTCCTAAAAGTTGACGCAGCTTTGTGAAGTCTACGACTTGATGCAGCTCACCATCATCTCCTTTTACTTCCGTAAAGCAAGAGGGAATAACCTTGGCGAGAGCATCCATTGCTAACTGACGCCCGTCGGAGGTCTGCATTGCTATATGTTGCGGTTTCTCATTCATATTTCTTATTCTATATTACTCTAATGTTATTTTTTACTTCTGATTCTAACCAGCCACATTTCTGCTTGAATAGTTCGTAGAGATTCATTTTTGTTGAAGCTTCTGTAAAGCTACTATCGCGGAACACTACGCGTACGGGGGACATTGCTGCAATAGTATCAATTACTTTTTCTGTCACAGTACCGGCGAAGCAAGCCACAAGATTGCCATCGTCGACATTGTGAATAGTACAACCGTCAACCTTCGTTGTTGAAAGTGGCATAGAAAGTTGAACTCCCCATCGAAGCATACAATCAAAGAGAAGGTCGAGATCGCTGCGATCTTCCTTGATGTTGTCTGTGAATAAGTCTAGACTCTCTTGAGAGTAGTCTTTCGGCGAGAATGCGACATCTTTATAGTTCGTTTCATCGCATTTGAATACACGAAAACCTGTGTCCAATCCCTGGGTAGTCAGTGGCGAGTCGGATTTAATTTTCTTTCCTGCTCGACGGATTCGTTCTTTGCCTATTTCACATAAATTTCGGTATTTATTATCAATGCCTTCAGGAATTTGAACTAAGATAAACTTTCTTTCTCCATTATCTTGGATATTCCGCTGTAAAACTGCGTGTGCAGTTGTTGCGGAACCTGAGAAGAAATCTAATACTATACTATCTTTATCAGTAGCAATATAGATGATTCTATCAAGTAACCTAATAGGTTTGGGCGTATCAAATGGAATATCTCCCTCAAAGAGGGATTTCAATTCCTTTTTGGCTTCATCTGTATGTCCAACCTCTGTATGTAGCCACAGATTAGTTACCATTTTTCCTTCAACTTCTGAAAGGTAAGCTTTTCTTGCAATGCCACCTTGCCCGTTTTTGGTAAAGAAGAATTTTGGCCATGGGCCGTTTTGCAAAACCTTTTCGGCAAGAGCTTTAGATTCTGCTAAAGAATACTTTAATATAATGCCTTTAACTTCTGTCCTAACATCCTTCTCTGAAACGCCACATATTTCTGCTCTTTTACTACTGTCATTTAAATCTTTTAATTCATATGGACACCATTTATTCATATGCTCAAGCATTTCTTGCTGGCTGTATCTCCAGTGACCATTTTTATATGGATAAATCATTTCTCCAGTAAACGGATGTTGAATAGCATATACCATTCCCTGATGTGTTTTGGCTTCAGACGCAAAAGCATCGACATTCCTCCATGCAGATTTGTCATTATCTGGATTGCTATATACTTTGTTCATCTCCTCTGTCCTTGGAAGTTTCTTCGGAATCCACTCTGGATTTTTACTATAAACAAGAATATGCTCTTTTTCAGCAGGAATTCCTTTTGAGTCGTTCCTTGGTGAATATGTTTTTTGCCAGCATATATTAGCAACAAAGCATAATTCTCCAAACACTTCATTACATATCTTTATTAAATTTTCGGCCTCTCTATCATCTATTGAAATGAATATGGCTCCGTCGGGAGTTAGAAAGCTACGTGCAACAATAAGCCTTGAAAACATCATTGAGCACCAATCAGAGTGAAAACGGCCATAACTGTCAAGATTACGACGATATCGATTGCCTTCATCATCTCTATATGTCTCATCATATTCTTCATTACTCATTGAGAAATCATCGTGATATACGAAATCGTTTCCTGTGTTATAGGGAGGGTCGATATAAATCATCTTTACCTTGCCCATGTAGGAGTTCTGGAGGAGCTTCAGAACTTCAAGGTTGTCACCTTCGATGTAAAGATTTTGTGTCGTGTCCCAATCTACTGATTCTTCGGGACACGGGCGGAGCGTTTTCCTGATGGGTGCTGCAGCCTCAAGCATGGCGGCACGTTTGCCAACCCACGTGAAATCATATACTTCGGGGACGTCTTCAACAGCGAAATCACCAAGGAGAAGGCGAAGTTTTGCAAAGTCCACGACTTTCCGAATAGTGCCATCTTCGCCTTTTGCTTCAGTGAAGCATGAAGGCGCAATCTTGTATAGTGCGTCAATATTTAGTTGTGTACCATCTATTGTTTGTTTATCTATATGCTTCATAATTGCTACATAAGGAATTTATATCTATACAAAACAGGAAGTATTTCCGTTATATAATAACACTTTAGATGTTCATTTAATGATTTCAGCGCACCATTTAATTCGGGATGATCCGGATGTCTTTTGTTATTTTCATCCCTATGAAAAGTATTAATTTCCTTTTCTATTTGATGAACTCCATATGTCATTCTAGGATTATATGACGAAGTTTGTTTAACAAATTTCAAAATGGTATCCCAAATTGATAAGAGTTCATTTTCTTTTTCATTCTTGTTCAATAGTTTTAAATCTCTAATAGCTATTGTTTCTCCATTCGAGGCATCAAGGCACAACTGATTGGTATAAAATTTCCCATTACTTCCTTTAAAGCATCTCATGTGGTTTTGTGGTTCAAGAACAGTAAACAAAAGACATTTGAGAAGGAATTGATTTATCTCACCAGACTTTACTGCATGGTGGAACTTTCTGTAGCCATCTCCAGATTTCATAATTCTTCCTCGTAGAGTCCATTCTCTATTATATTTGTAGAATCGTGAAGCAGCGAACATGGGCAATTTTTGAAGATAATTATCTTTGTTTAAAAAGAAACCATGTCCATCGTATCTTGATGCAACAAGAAGAGATGAATCCAAATCTGGATTGTCAAAACCCGAACTATGTGCAACTAAATAACCAATAACATTATCATTGGTCAACGGACGAGCTGTAACGCCTTTTGTTTTCTCTAAGCCATCTAATCCACAACAAACACCAATTCTTTGATCCTTTGGATATTTCCTTTTGTCATAATAGTGTTCACTAAATGTGGAAAAGACCTTTTCAACAGGAAGCTCATTACCTTTTACCAGTTTATCTTTGATAATGTCAAATGCTCTGATTTTAAATTTCTTGGTTGTTTCATCTTCTATGTTGTACCATAATGCACACATGATAGTGGCACCAATATTTCTATGGAAATGCTTTCTGTTAAAGGCAAATGCTTTAACCATCTTTTTGTTAACAAGATGCTGCACTTTCCAATATTTAACTGGAGAAAAAACAATATAGCTATCAGTTGGCTGCCTTAGATAATATTTAAATGCTGACCAAATAAAAGCATTACCTATATCGTTATACGGTTTTCCTCTAAATTTTTCTTTCTTAAGCTCGTTAACAACATATGATTTTTTCCATTCAGATGATTTTTTGCTTGCATCTTGCCTCTGATGCTCTGCTGAAGTAGATTCTGAATATGGAGGATTTTCAAAAAGTATAATGGTACAATTCGGGTTATCTACATATTTTTTGATTATTGGATTATTGATATAATCTTCTTGTAATGCATCTGATCCTTTCACAAGACCCACATTAAAAGTGTCTTCCTTTTCAGTTGGCGGAATTATCGTAGCTTTATCTCCAATTAACTCAAATAGGACTTTATATTCGTAATATTCCAATGTTGAAACAATGCAATGACTAAGCTCTTCTTCAGTCATAAATTGTTCAAGATTACCTGTTCCTGCACATCGGTCTATAATTACATAATCATTTCCTTCGGGCACTCTTGCGATTGCTTGTCTTACCAACTCCAATGCTTTTTTTGCATATATGGGATGGGTATAGAATGCTCCAAGATTTTTTTGCAAGAATTTGTCATTGAGTTTATCCATAAGATAACGAAATCTTTCATTTCCATCATCTTTATATGGATTGATATAATCTTTAAAAATAACAGGCTTTCTAATTTCACCTAAAATTTTAATTTTACTTTTTCTATCACCTAAGAAATCACCTTTTCTAGCATTCGGTTTCTGTTCATAGTATGACTTTGCCCATCCGACAATACAGTTTTCATCAAGATTAATGCGAGTATAATTGCACGTACGTAGAACTGTGATTAGATCGTTCTCTCCCAACTCAGTAGAATAATCAATTTCCCTAATGGGTAGCTGAGCGACAAATCCAGCATTGTTCCTTGATGGAGCACCACTATAAATTTTTTCAATACTACTAAGATAATCTTCGCTATGATAAAGATATGCTTTTTTCGAAATGATAGAAATGATAATTATATTAGCGGGAATAGGTTTACCTTTTATACGTCTTATTGAAAGGTATTTTATTACTTGGAAAAGATGGTGATTATTATCATTCGCATTTTTCTTAAACTCAATAATATTACCTTTTACAACGCCATCGCTGTAATCTGTTAAAACATTCTTCAAGGAAAGAGTTTTGTCAACTCTTGGTAAATATGAAAGATAGAAGTTTCTTCTTAATTCATCCTCACCTTTAAAAATCTCATTGTATTCCATATTTAATTTATTTCATATCTTTAATTTGTTGTTTCATTTGATCGATTTTTGTACGCTTGGCTTTAACTTCCTTGTTCATCAGCATCTGGCGGTCAAGCTGTGGCTCCTTGCGCATCTTCTTCTGAAGTGATTGCAATTCGGATTCGGCCTTAGCAATTTCATTCTTCAACTGCACAATTTCAGCAAGAGCTCCAGCTTTGTGCTCACCAATTCCGCTAACCTGGGCGACAAAGTTATCATAGATACGCGGCAGGGACTGCCCTTCAATTTTCAGAGAAAGTTCAGCCACATTCACCCATGGCGAAGTGAACGCCTGAGTGATACGGAACTTTGTATGCGTATTGTCAGCCCATTCCTTGTAGTTGACAAGCAGCATAGCGTTATTTTCGTGCAGCAGCACGAACACGATATGATGGGGCATGTTTGCGTCGATAAACGTAAACAAGTCTGATGGGCAGTCTGGTTGTTTGAGCGTAGCCACAAACACCTCGACCTCTTTCATGTCTTCCGTGTCGGTGACGTTGAGCGTATCAGGGGCTAATTTGTAAAGCCAAGTGATGCTCACTACGTCATTGACGAAGCGCGTCTTCATGCGAGGGTTCACTTCCATGAAGCGGTAGAACATCGTTTTCGGCACGACACGGCTGACAACCGTTTCCTTTGGGAACTTCAGCAAATTATCCATTCTCACCCTCCTTCCTGATTACCAAGAAGCAAATCAACTCGAAGTCATCCAGTCCGGCGATATCATCGACCAAAGCCGTAGTTGCTCCAAAGGAGAACAGGCTTTCAAGGTCTGACTCCTGCTTTTTTTCTACGATGGTGGCCACCGCTGCCTGCAGCAGTTCATTGTAGTGCTGCATGTGTCGGCCATCTGCCGTTTCTTTATTAAAGGCGTGGCACAGATCCATAAGAGGCTGTGTTTTCCCCTTGCACAGAGATCGCATGATGTCAAGCAGGCGTTTCGGTGCAAGGTGGCCAATGAGCGGTGTGCCATCATCAGCGAGGTACACCATATAGAACGGGTGCAACAAGTTCTGGTGCCCGATATTCACCGCATTGTTGCGGTTCTTCAGTATGAACATCACGCCAGGCTGAGCCAGTTCGTTGCTTGGCACGACGGCGCTCATGCCGAAAGGCGTATGTTCAATATCGGGGTTGTCCTTCATGTAGGCCAGCAAATCCAGTCGGAACTCATTCAGTCCCAAGTCCATGATGTTGATACCAGTGTCCATGTCTTCAATATCCACGACTTCCTCCTGAAGGCGCTGCAGTTGCTTCTTGCGGTAGTCAAGATCTGCTTGCTCTTCATTTGAGAGCAGCACGTTACCACTGCCTGCGCCTGTGATATCCATTCCTGCCATACGTGCCTCGACACGGCCTTTCAGTTTCAAGTAGTCATCCAGTTCAATATCCGGCCAGTAGTTGACCAGCTGAATGACATCGTTCTTCGAGCCGATACGGTCAACACGGCCGAAACGTTGAATGATGCGCACTGGGTTCCAATGAATATCGTAGTTTATCAGGTAGTCACAGTCCTGCAAGTTCTGACCTTCAGAGATACAGTCTGTAGCAATCAGCACGTCGATACGGTCATGCACCTTTGGCAGCAGTTTCTCCGCTTCCTTGGAAACAGGGGAGAACAATGTCAAGATGCTGTTGAAGTCAGCCCTTACGCCAGCGATGGTGCTGTCAACACCGTTTCCAGTCACCAAGCCAGTATGTAGGCTGTGCTTCACCAAGATATCCTTTGCCAGGCATTTATAAAGATATTCAGCCGTATCAGAGAAGGCAGTGAATATAATCACTTTTTTGTTGGTGCCGTTGATAGGATTCTCAAACTTGTGCCTGAGGTTTTCTTTAAGCATCTGGAGCTTACTGTCATGTTCAGGTGTTATATCCTGAAGCATGGTCAGCAGCAGACCAAGAATTTCCTGGTCTGCAAGAAGGTCGCGCTTCCATGAACGACAGTCCATGTCTGCAAGTGCCACTTTCGTTTTCTTACCACCAACAAGGAAGTCGTTCTCGCTGTCATCGCCATCCAACATGCCGTCTAATGTTTGCACCTCCAGCCTCGTTTCCTGTCGAGTAAGCATGAAATTATTGATAGCCTCCAGCGTCTCGTCAATCTGCTCTTTCACACGTTCCAAAGTCAGGCGGAAAGAATTGACAGAGGACTCCAGACGTTTCAGTAGATTGATAGCCATCAGTTTCTTCAAACCCTTTTCACGCCCAGACATTCCCAGATGAACGCCTTCACCATCTTTGTCAATCTCGTATTTTGCCCGTTTCGACGCAAGGATATAGTCAGAGGGAGCATAGACACCAAGATTTAAGTCATCCAACTGGCCTGATATCTCTTTGTAGGTGATAGCCTCGTTCAAGTCCGTCAACTTCGGACGTTTGGAAATCGGTTTCAGTCGAGTTGGGAATTTACCTATGTCAGCCGTATCATAGTAGCGTTCGATATGCTTTCGTGACCTCGCAATGGTCACAGCATCGAGCACCTGGAAGAAGTCGAACGACAGCATATCCAACAGGCGCTCAGTCGTGCGCAGAGCCGGGTCTTGCAATTTTGCCCAAGTGTTATACTGAAGTTGCGCCGTCCTGAAGATTTCCTCGATGGGGCGGTCAACATTCAGTTTATCGTTTATCAGCGACTGGTCTCCCTCGTATGCAAGCTGCAGCTGGTTCTTCAAATCATTGAAGCGATTGTTTACAGGCGTTGCCGACAGCATGAGCACCTTTGTACGCACTCCTGCCCGAATCACCATGTTCATCAGCCGAAGGTAGCGGTTTTCACGGGGGTTGTCATCATTCTCGTCCGTCGTAATTTTTCCACCGTTGCGGAAGTTATGGCTCTCGTCTATGACGATGAGATCATAGTTACCCCAATTCAACTGAGCCAAGTCAATGCCGTTGCTCAGTCCATGGTCGCGTGACAAGTCTGTATGAAAAAGCACATCATAACGAAGACGGTCTTTTTCAAGAGGGTTGTTTTTGTAGTTGCTCTTGTACGTGTTCCAGTTGTCATACAACTTCTTCGGACAGAGCACCAACACCGACTTGTTCCTGTTCTCGTAGTATTTTATGACTGAGAGGGCAGTGAACGTCTTACCCAGACCGACACTATCAGCGAGAATACAGCCGTTGTATGTTTCGAGCTTATTGATGATGGCAAGGGCAGCATCCTTTTGGAAGTTATAGAGTTTGTTCCATATCTGCGACGATTTGAAGCCTGTTGCTTCGTTCGGCAGCAAGTCCTCGCTAATATCATCGAGGAACTCCCTGAAGATGTTATATAGCGTGACGAAATATATAAAGTCAGGAGCGTTCTCTTTATAGACGTTCTCAATATTTTCGATGATGGTTTCTGTCACATCAGCGAAGTTCTCATTATCTTGCCAGAAGTCGTTGAAGTTCTTCAGGTACGCATCTGACATAGGTGAAGGCATCCTCTGAATCAGTTGAAAGATGTTGTTGCCACGCTCACAGCCCAACTCTGTTGTCGTGAACTCATTGAACGGCATATAAGTGAACAGATCTTCTGATGTCTTGACATTCAGGAAACCTGGCATCATCATATTGGAAGTGTTCGTTTTAAAGCGAACCTTCTGCCTTATCCAGTCGGCGCATTCCTTGGCAATGGCGCGTTGTGTCATGTTATTGCGCAGTTTTATCTCAAAGTCGGAACCGTAGAGCGTCCGCTCACGGTTTAGCTTTGGAATATAAAACTCGCGCTTCTGTTTTTTCTCACGCTCTTTGTTAAATGTCGGTGAAGTGAAGATAAAACGTAGCTCGTCGATGCGCTTCAGTTCCTTCTGCAGGGCTTCGAAAGCGTAGATGGAGAAGGATGCAGCAGCCATAGCGACCTTAGAGCCACGTTTTAAGGTGACTTTCAGATCATCGATGACCCGCTGATTAATATTGTCAAACTGCTTTGGAAAGTCCATAACAAATTACACTTACTGATTATTACCCATTGGGGTATAAATTATTCTAATTTGGTTGCTCTTGCTGAAAATTCTGTCGTTGCAGAATTTGCATATCTCATATTCTTCTTCATTGATTACATAAAGATAGCCTACAGAATGATTGTGTCCACACAAATCACATTTGAACCATCCTGTAAAGCGCTTGCCTTTTAGGTTGATGATTTTTTTTCTCATCTCTACGAACCTACTTTTCTCAGCACTAGCATAAGACTTCTTGGCTTTCTTTTCCATCTTTCGCCTCAATAATTTACCTGCCATATTTGCTGCTATTTAGATTTTCGAATTCGAATATTTTCCAAAACTTCACCTTTGTATGTGAAATATTTAGAACCTTGATATGCATCAGAAGGAGTCCTCATGTTTTCAGGAATGAAAACCTTAGTGAAAGTTGAAAGTTTATATTGTTTCCCGTCATACTCCACAGTGTCCTCACTGGAAACTGTTACCTTCAGGTTGAGAGGTGTGAATATTACGACCTCACCAATCTTAATGTCACACATAGAGAATTTAAAGCGTGGCCTCTTGGAAGATATTCCATCTTCCTTTTCCGACTCTGCATCAAATGATGACTCTATATAGTTCAGTAACTCCCTATATTTTTCTTGTGACAACATTACAGGGCCTAAAGGAGCAGATTTTAGCCCATACCCTTTAAGATGGTCAAGATTCAACACTTCGCTTTTCGTTCTGCCAATTGACACTAAAAGTGAGGCAAGATCTGTTTCTTTGAACGTCCTCTTGCTATCAGTCTTCCTAAATTCGTTTCCCTCTTTGATAGATGTTTCAGGAACATCTATCTCATGGACTTTAAAACGATATGTGATTTTCGCATCAGGCTGAGAACTATAAATATATACAGTATCTGCAATTGCGAAAGAGCATTTCTGCGACCAATATACATGACCATATTTCTTAATACAGCCGTCAAGGTCAAAATACTTTTTATTAAAAGGAATCAGCCATGTACGACCAACTTTGTCAGTAGCTTGCTCAATTTCCTCAGTTCCATCTTGTTGGGACTGGTGTTCCTCTTTCTTCCTTAAGAATATATCGAAGCCTGCAGCACATATATAGTTCTTGGCTTCTTCAAATATCGGTTCAAGAATGTACTTTTGGTTCTTTTTTAGTGGAGGTGGCTGGGGAGTTTGTTTATTTTCTGAAAGATCATAATATCCTAAGGAAACTAATGTTTCGTAGGTTTTAGCTTCCAGCCACTTTACTTCTGTTGTAGAGAGCGTATCACCAGTAGAGTGAAATACAATAGCTTCAGTCCAAAAGTCTTTAGCCTCATGGTTCCTCAAACGGGTAATCGAATCATCTGTCTCACCCACATATAGTTTCTTCAAATCTCTGTTCACCAATATATAGAGTGCAGGTTTACTTAGGTCAGAAGAATACTCCGAAACGAATTTTTTATCCGCACGGTCTATGACAAACAGTTCTGTCACTTGGTTCTCACAGCTAATTATGCGCGAAACTAGTGTGTTGTCTGGAACTAATATTTGAAATACTTTAGCCATACTTCTAGGATTTTGGACGATGCTACTTCAAGAGCCTAAACTCTAATCAATTCATTAACATTGACCTCCAGACATCTAGCTATATCGATGAGGTTTTCCAAGTTTGGTTGAGCAGAATTTGTACACCACTTGGAAACAGTGGCAGGATCTTTCCCCAACTGTTCAGCAAGCCACTTGTTCGTACGTTTTTTCTCTGCAAGAACAACTTTCAATCTGTTTAGGTCTCTAGCTTCCATATTTTCTATTTATTAATAATGTGACAAAGGTAATACTTTTTGGGGAGAAACGTATCATTTTACAAAAAAAAATAGGATTTTACAACAAAAAATTGTCGTTTTTGCCATTTTTCTTACGTTTTAGACTTCTGGAATTGAAAAATACTATTTTTTTTTGTATCTTTGCCCCAAGATATCTATCTTTAAAAAAGATTAGTATGAAACTAAAAACGAATATCGTTATGAAAAAAGTCGCTATTCTAATCCTGCTTATTTGTTTCCCTATGCTTTTATTAGCACAGTCAGAAGAAGCCAAACCTTATGTTTACAACATCCTTACGTTCTCAGGAAGTTTAAAGAAAGAAGGATTTAAAGTAGATGTAGATAACGGGAAGGAAATAGAAAAACTAAAGGATGCTAACGGAAAGACTATCAAATTCAAGACTCCTGCAGCAGCTTTGATGTATTTCATTTCTCAGGGATGGGAGCTATACGTTAATGGGGCTACATCTGAAGGAGCAATGGTTAATGGAATCGGCGCAAGTGAAACCACCTCATATTGGATTATCAGGAGACCTTGCACCCAGGAAGAATTTGACAAGACAGTGGAAGAGGGCATAAGAAAATAAGTGATATATGAAGAAACTGGTCTTATTTTTTATCCTTTGCCTGATTATGGTAGGCTGCGAAAAACAAGTTATTAGTGAGGGCTATCCTGAGATGGAAGCTTTCTATACTGAATCATGTACTCTTCCTGTTGTGACAATAGATAGTGTCAAATCCTTCTCCGTTAAAGTTGGAAATTATGTCACAAAATACCCACAATCAAAGTCTCACTCATTGTACCCAAAGATACAGGAGAATATAAAAGCAGCATCGCTACGAATAACCATCGAATGTGATACCACATGGGATGGCGAAACGCATATTAATTTCTGATTATATGGTAGATCATATTTCTATAGACGTAACAGACGCTAAACAAAGTGCTGTTCCCAAAGAGAAGTTCCGAATCAACAAGTACAACTTCGGAACTCCGTTTGAAGATTTGGTACATGATGCTGTACCCTACTGCCATTTTCAGGTCCTGCGACCGAAAGATGAGGAGCAGCGAGAGAAGGCATTAGCGTATTTCAAAGAACATGGGAAACTTTATGCTGCTTTCGTAAACCAGCCAGAGATTCTTCTCTATGTAGGATGTACAGAG
>Ga0256407_10004123_pt1 | contig 24694 bp, 28 predicted proteins | sample RumenRJG_04DNA_FD_193489 | JGI IMG/M metagenome (GOLD analysis project Ga0256407, IMG submission 193489) | Bovine rumen microbial communities from Lethbridge, Alberta, Canada - RJG_04 | ecosystem: Host-associated > Mammals > Digestive system > Stomach > Rumen | place: Canada: Alberta... | reverse complement strand
CAAGGAACAGATTGTTCAGACAGGCAATTATGTAGGGTTCATGTTTGAAGAGGCAGAAAAAAGGGGAATAACTAAATTCACATTCTTTGGACATATGGGCAAGTTGATTAAGGTTGCCGGAGGATTATTCAACACCAAACATGCCGTTGCCGACGGCAGGCGTGAAATAATGGTTGCTCATGCTGGAATCTGTGGGGTTGGCCAGAAGGACCTTCAAAGATTGTTTGATTCCAAAACGACCGATGACATGATGGACATATTAAATGAACTTGATGTTTCCGTTGAGGTTTCAAACAGCATTGCAGATGCAATCAAAGACAGATGCAAACAGCGCTTTGATTTGGACTTGAATGTCTTTCTGGTGGATATGGAAGGAAATTTTTTAAACGATAATATGAAAAAGGGCACTTTGAAATAATATCTACATAATATTAATATTGAAAATGTAAATTAATAAGGATGGTAAAATGGCTATTGATTTGACAGATATCGGAATTGAAGAAGGACAGAAATATGAAGGAATTTACACTACCATGAGCAGGGACGGTGTAAAGAATGCAGCTCCAATAGGAATTGTGTGCAAAGGCAAAGACAAACTTGGATGCAGGTTATTTGTCGGCACCAAAACCCTGAAAAACATTATGGAAACACGTAGATATGTTGTAAACATTACTTTTGACCCTATAAATTTTGTCAATTCAACCATCGGAAACCTGGATATTGAAGAGTTTACAGATGATGAGGACATTGCAATACTGAAAAATGCAGAAGCATATGTCATTTGTGATGTCACAGACATTAGAAAAATGGATCCGATTAAAGACCATGTAACATCAAATGGAGAGGCTTATATCATAAGCAGTGATGTTGTAGAAATCGTCAAAAATCATCCATGTGCAAAGGCTTTAAACCGGGGAGTGTTTGCACTTCTGGAATGCCTCACCAACTATACTAGACTTGATCTTGTAAGTAAGGAACAGCAGGATTATTTCATCGGAAGGTTTAATGAAAACAACCGTATGATTAAAAGGGTTTCAGGACCTGATACGATAAAAGCCATGGAGATTCTTAAAAACAGCATGGTTGAAAAGGGTTTTGATGTTAAATAGGTGTAAGTTTAACTTTGATTTTTGTTGAGCGCATTGGCTGGTGCTGAAAGCAAAAATTATTTCAACAAAATGGATTAATTAGATTATTCGCTCCACTCATCACACACATACCTCATTTTAACTAATTTTTCATGGAATCTGCTGTAATATTGGGTATAAAGGCAAATACCAAATTCCAGATGTTTGCAGTTATGGCATTCTTTTTCATCCATGATATTTTCCATAGAATTCTTTAATTTAATTAATTATTTAAACAATAATTTCATTATATAATATATAGTGAATTTTTGGAGTTTTATTTTATGAAAATAGCTATGGTTGGTCAGTTCCCTCCACATGTCGGAGGAGTTGGTGTTCATATTCATACCTTATCAAAAAGATTGGTTGAGATGGGCCATGAGGTTTATGTGATAACTTATCCTCACAAGGAAATCAAGGATATTGATGGAATTCATGTTATTCCAACAAAAGGACTTAGCATTAAAGGCATTAGAGGATTGATGTTTAAGAAGAATGCTAAAAAGGCATTGGAAAATCTTTTGGAAACCGAAGACATTGACATTATTCATGGCCATTACTTGTTCCCTGCCGGAGCAGCGGCTGTTGAAGTTGGGAAAAAATATAATATCAAGACATATGTAACTGCACATGGTTCCGACATGTTTGAACTGTATAAAAATCAGTCTTTCATGCGTTCTACAGTCAGAAAGGTATTGGAAGAGGCTGATGGTGTTTTTGCAGTAAGCAATGCATTAAGGCATGAGATAATTGCAACAGGCGTTGTGGGAATAGCCAACAAAACCAAACTTTCATGGAACTCCGTTGACATCAATAAATTTTCAACCAAACATAATGATTCATTTAAAAAGGAATATAAACTTGAAGACAAGCCTATCGTTCTTTTTGTCGGCAACCTGATTAAAAGGAAAAACGTCGATTCACTTCTCGAAGCCAAAAAAGTCGCAAACAGTGACTATTACCTGGTTGTTGTTGGAGACGGCCCTTTATTTAAAAAGCTCAGAAAGAAAGTTGAAGAGGAACACATCCGTGATGTGATATTTACAGGTTCCCGTGATGATGTGGAGGACATCATCCCGAGCTGTGATGTTTTGATTCTGCCGTCCTATTCTGAAAGCTTCGGTTTGGTATTGATTGAGGCATTGGCATGCGGCAAGCCGGTTATCGGAAGTGATGTTGGAGGAATTACTGAAATCATCACTGATGATGTTGGTCTGCTGATTGATCCAACTAAGGTTTCTTCAATAGCTATGGCGGTCGATAGGATGGTCAATGATGAAAACTTAAGGCTGATTTTCTCAATGAATGCAAGAAACAGGGCATTGGATTTTTCCGTAGTTGATATTCCATATGAGGAGCTTAAACAATGAAAAAAACAGTAAGGTCTCCCGGTTCAGCAACAATAATCAATGCCATCGCCACAGGATTCGGTTCCGCATTCGGAATCGGTTTGGACATCAGGTGTGAGGCAAAGTCAATTTCAAAGGGCATTGAATGTGCCAATGATGTTGGTGCAGACACAGGATTAATGGATTTGTGCGTTCAGAAGGTTTTTGGCCATTATAACATCAATCCTGATGAATTTGGAGTCAGTCTGAAGACAAAGTCCAGCTTGCCTATGGCGTCAGGCCTTTCAAGCAGCAGCGCTTCGTCAAATGCCATTGTAAAAGTCACATCAGAAATTGTCGCAGAGGAATTTGATTTGAACCCTCTGGGTGACTTGGAAATAATCAACATGGCTATTGATGCCTCTCTTGATGCGGGCGTTACAATCACCGGTTCTTTTGATGATGCAACCGCCTCATATTTTGGAGGGGTTGTTGTAACCGACAATAAAAATAGGAAATTCGTCATTAGGGAAAGGATGGAGGAACATGACATTTTGATTTACATGCCAAATTTCCATTCAAAATCCGGCGATTCGGATGTCGGACGCATGAAAGTTCTCTCTCCGTTGGTTGAAACTGCATATGATTTTGCATCCAAAAAGGATTATTTCAAGGCAATCAACTTGAATGGTTTGATTTACGCATCCACATTAGGCTTCAATTCAGCAATCGCTATTGATGCTCTGCAGGCAGGAGCATTTGCATCAGGCCTCTCAGGGACAGGTTCTGCCTTTTTTGCAGTTGTTGATGAAGATTCAACAGGTGATGTCCAGGATGTGTGGAGCAAATATGAAGGGCGAGTAATCGAAACCGCCGTTGACAATGATGGATGTTGTTTGCTGTAGTCAAATAGATTTTTACCATAATTTTAAAAATAAACATATAGTTTATATACTATGATTTTAATAAATTATATTATTATCAATTTGGTGATTTTTTGAAAAGTAATAATGACGAAATATCTTTTGAAAATGAAAAAGAAGCAAGAATACTTCTCGAAGAATCCAGAATGCGTATTGATGAAATTGATAATGAGTTATGTGATTTAATTTCCGAGAGAACTTCTCTTGCAAAGGGTATTGTCTTTTCTAAGCAATATCTTGGCATGCCTATTTATGATGAAAGTCGGGAAAAGGTAGTCCATGAGAAAATCGAGAAGTTGGCTAAGGAAAAGGATCTTGATGTTGTTATTATTGATCAAATCGTAAATATGCTAACAATTTTAAGTAAAAATGAGCAGAAAGAAATTTTAAGGAGGAATGTTGATGGGCAATATTAGAACTTCATTTGTTAAACGTTTAGCAAAAGAACTTATTGAAACTCATAAAGGTGTTTTCACTACTGATTTTGAAGAAAATAAAAAATTAGTACAAGAATACTCTACTGTAAGTACTAAACATTTAAGAAATAAAATTGCAGGATATGTTACAAGGCTTGTAAGGTTAGAACAAACCCAAGACTAAGCTTTTTTCATATTTTTTTACTCTTTTTTTATAAAACTCTTTTTTTTAATTTACTCTTTTTAATTATCAATATCCATATTTTAATTAAAGTATATTAATACGATTAAATAGAAATATATATGAATATTTTGTTTAGTTGATATGCTGAACAAATTTTCTATGAATAGTTTTTAAGAAATAGGTGAACTTAATGGATTTGATAGTAGCAAAATTTGGCGGAACCTCGGTTGGTGACGGTTCCAGAATTAAAAAAGCGGCGCAGTCCGTAGTAAATGAGTATATGAAAGGGAATCAGGTAGTAGTTGTCGTTTCAGCAGTAAACAAGACTACCGATGAACTCATCGGGTTATCTGATGAGGCTGTTGGCACTAGTTTAACCGATAAACAGAAGGCAGAAATAATGGCCATGGGTGAACTGACTAGTGTTAGATTATTTTCAGCAACTATTGAATCTTTAGGAGTCAAGTCAGAATATATTGACCCATATCATGAATTATGGCCGATTGTAACAGATTCCAATTCCTTAGAGGCAAGCATTGATTTTAATACCACTACCAAAAAGGCAGAAGGAATTAAAAATCTTGTCAGCCAAGGAATCATACCTGTTGTTTGCGGATTTTTAGGCCAGGGTCCAAGCGGCGAAGTCACCACTCTGGGAAGGGGTGGAAGCGACATTACAGCATTCCTTCTTGGGCACTGTCTGGATGCATCTGAAGTTGTCATCGTCACAGATGTTGAAGGTGTGATGTCAACCGATCCGAACAAAATTGAAGAGGCTCAACTGCTTGATGAAATTTCAGTTGAGGAAATGAGGGATTTGGCCACTCATGGAGCGCAGGTCCTGCATCCTCATGCATTAAAATATAAAGATCCATCCATTTCTGCAAAAATTATCAATTTCGCTCATGGAGACCTGTCTTCAAAGGGAACACGTATTGTAGGCCCTTTTGAGGGAGACATGTTGAAGTGTGTAACTATGTATAATAACCCTATTTCACTTATAGCCATTGTTGGTGAGGCAATGCTTAAAAAAACCGGATTGATTGCTCAGTTATCCGGAAGCCTGGCTGAATCAGACATTAACATTTTTGGCATTTCAGCAGGTCAGAATTCAATTACAACATTTGTAGATAAATCCGATTCCAACAAGGCATATCATTTATTGCATCAGGTTGTTGTGGACACTGATGTATTGAGTTCTCTATCATTGGGAAGAGACACAGCTATGATTACATTTGTAAGCCCGGATATTATTGACACTCCGGGAATAATTTCAGATATTACAGAACCACTCAGAAAAAATGAAATCAATATTGTCGAGATTATTTCATCACAAACAGCAATCGTATTATTTGTCAACTGGGAAGATGGTGAAAAAGCACGTGAATTAATTAAAGAGGTTTTAGAATGAATTTTGAAGGAACATATGTTGCAATGGTAACACCATTCACAAAAGATTTGAAAATTGATGAAGAAGGTTTTAGATCAAATATAAACTATCTAATTGAAAAGGGCGTATCAGGTTTGGTCGGTGCAGGTACCACCGGTGAATCTGCTACAGTAAATCATGAAGAACATCAAAAAATCATTGACATCCTTGTTGATGAAGTCAATGGAAGAGTCGAAACTATAGCCGGAACCGGAAGTAATGCAACTTCAGAAGCTATTTCTTTAACCCAATATGCAGTTGATGCGGGTGCAGATGCAGCATTGTTGATCACTCCATATTACAACAAACCGCAACAGCATGCAGTTATTGAACATTACAGGTCTGTTGCCGAAGCTGCAGACATTCCTATTGTGGCTTATAACGTACCTTCCCGTACCGGACTCAATATGGATGTTGACACTATCGTGGAACTGGCAAAGATTGATGGAATTGATGCTGTTAAAGAAGCCAGCGGAAGTGTAGACAAGGTTTCAGACATTTACAGGGCACTTACTCATGAAGGGCTTGAAGATGAATTCAACATCCTTTCAGGTGAAGACTCATTGACATTACCTCTCATGGCAGTCGGTGCAACAGGTGTAATTTCCGCTTCTGCAAATATAGATACAAGAAGAATGGTATTGATGGTTGACAGCATCTTGAATGATGATTATACAAGAGCTATGGAACTTCACTATGAAATGGTCGAATTGATTAGGGCACTTTTCATTGAAACCAATCCTGTTCCTGTTAAAACTGCAATGAACCTTATGGGATTGCCTTCAGGACCTTTAAGACAGCCATTGGCCGAAATGAAACCGGAAAACCTTGAAGTTCTTAAAAAAGCATTAAAAGATTCTGAATTAATATAAATAGGTAATAATATGATTAAAGTAGCAGTGACTGGAGCTGCAGGAAGAATGGGCTCCGGAATTATTAGAAAAATCACAGAACAAGACGATATGGAAGTAGTTGCGGCTATTGAAATGCCAAACACTCCTTTAGCAGGTAAAGATGCAGGTCTTCAGGCCGGAATCGATGAACTTGGAGTTGAAATTACTGGCTCTGAAAAATTGGAAGAAACCTTGAAGGCTTCAAAACCTGATGTGTTGGTTGATTTCACAATCGCACATGCGGCTGTGGAAACAATTAAAACCGCAACATCATGTGGAGTTGGAGTAGTTGTTGGAACTACCGGTTTCAGCGATGAACAGATGCAGTCAAACATTCAGAATGTCAAGGAAAACAATGTTCCTGCAGTAATCTCATCAAACATGGCTATTGGAGTAAACGTATTCTTCAATACTTTAAAGAAACTGGCTCCATTGTTATATGATTTTGATATTGAAATTATTGAAGCTCACCACAATCAGAAAAAGGATGCACCGTCAGGAACAGCCATGACTGCCTTTGAAGTAATAGCTGAAGAGCTTGGCCGTGACACTGAAGAGGTTGGAGTTTACGGAAGACACGGTTTGGTCGGAAAAAGAACTCCTGAAGAAATCGGTGTTCATGCTATCCGTGGTGGAGACATCGTTGGAGACCACACCGTAATGTTTGTGGGTGATGGTGAAAGAATAGAGCTCAAACACCAGGCACATACAAGGGAAGTATTTATTGCTGGTGTAATCAGAGCTATCAGATACATTCCAAATGCTGAAAAAGGTATTGTCAGCAGTATGAATGATGTTTTAGGATTAGAATAGGTGTTAAATATGGTAAATGTAGGAGTACTTGGCGCAACTGGAATGGTTGGCCAAAGGTTTATTCAATTGCTTGAAAATCATCCTGATTTTAAAGTGACTGCACTTGCTGCTTCTTCAAGATCTGCAGGTAAAAGATATGAGGATGCCACAACTTGGTATATGGATAATGAAATGCCGGAATCAGTAAAGGATATTGAAGTTATTGAAACTGACCCTAAGGCTATGGATGATGATGTGGATATCGTATTTTCATCTCTCCCGGCTGATTTTGCGCTCACTGTTGAAAAAGAATATGCTAAGGATTATGTTGTTGCAAGTAATGCCAGTGCACACAGGATGAAGAAAAACATTCCATTGGTGATTCCTGAAGTCAATCCTGAATGTTTAGACATGATAGATGCTCAGCAAAAGGAAAATGACTGGGACGGATTCATTGTAACCAATCCAAATTGTTCAACTATTGCGCTTGCGTTAACATTAAAACCTATTGTTGATAATTTTGATGTTAAATCAGTCAGGGTATCAACCATGCAAGCAGTGTCCGGTGCAGGTTATAACGGCGTTCCATCAATGGCTATTGTTGATAATCTTGTTCCTTACATTGGTGGGGAAGAAGAAAAAATGGAAAGCGAATCATTATATTTGCTGGGTAAATATGACGGTAATGATGTAGTCAATGCAGATTTCAAATTAAGTGCGTCATGTCATAGGGTACCTGTTATCGATGGTCATACTGAAGCTGTATTTATTGAGTTGGCTGATGATTTTGACATTGCCGATGTCGGTGATAAAATGTCAAACTTTAAAGGTTTGCCACAAGAGTTGAATTTATTCTCAGCTCCTGAAAATCCGGTTATTGTTAAAGAAGAATCCGACAGGCCACAACCAAGAATGGACAGAAATGCAAGTAATGGTATGGCTGTAACTGTTGGCAGACTCAGAAAAGATTCTGCATTCGACAACAGTTTCAAATATGTTTTAGTTGGTCACAATACTATTCGTGGTGCGGCTGGAGCATCAATATTGAATGCTGAATTAATAAATGATAAAATACTCTAATTTTATCCATTTATTTTTCTTATTTTTTTTAATTTTTACTGATTTTTCTATTTGTTTTCTATATGTTATTTGTTTTATTTTTTAGTTAATTTAAGGGTTTAATTTAAATAGTATAAAAGAAATATTTTATATCAAGGAATTATATTGTACAATATATCGGAGTTTTCAAATTAATAAAAAATTAATAATTTGAAATCGATATTGGGATAAAATGTTAACTAAGGGATAGAATGGAAATAGGAATTGATGCTGAAAAAGATACACTACAATCTTTAATTCGGTCTTGCCTATTAGAGCTTAATCAACTGAAATATGAATTAACTGAGCTTGAAGTGGAACGAGCAAACGATAACACTCCCCAAAGGATAAAAGAACTCGAACAAGATATTGTAGATAAGGAAAAAGAAGTTTCTGTTATTAAATTTAAAGCTGAAGACGAAATAAATCTTTTGAAAAAAGAGATGCAGGAGAAGGATATTCTAATCAAGAATCAGGAAGACAGGATCTATGAACTTGATTATGTGAATAATTCTCTTGATGATATTAAAGAATATTTTGCAGAGCAACTTCGTGACTATAAGAAAAAAGAGTTGTCTGATGTTAATGAAAGATTAAATGAGTCTTACAAAAGCATTGCAGAAAAAGAAGCCCAAATTAATACTCTTTCTAGGACTATTGATGAATATAAAATCAAAGTGCTCAAATTGGAGAATGACGTTGAATCACAGGCTCAGATATTGGAACTTGAAAAGGAGATTGAGCTTAAGAATAATGAGATTCGCATTAAGGAAAGTGAAATTGAACAGATTAACGCTGAGTTAGACATTTTAAAACAGCAAACAATTCCTAAAGATGAATATATATCCCTTCAAACTCAATTCGAATCTGAACTCAATGCGATGAACGTCGAGATTGATAATTTAAGAAAAGACACTATCCCTAAAGTGGAGTACGATAATCTCCAGTCCAAATTTGATTCCGAAATTAAGAGCTTGGATGGTCAAATTGCGAATCTGAAAGAAAGTACAGTTCCTAAAGATGATTATTTTTCACTCAAATCCAGATTTGACAATGAAATTGATGCAAGAGACAGTGAAATTAAATATTTAAGAGAAAGATCTATCCCTAAAGAAGATTATGTAAATCTTCAGAATCAATTGCAAACTGAGCTCAATGCCCGTGAAAGTGAACTTCGTTACTTGAAGGAACAAACCATTTCACGTGAAGAGTACTTGAAACTTAAAAATGAGCTTCAAAGAAAAGACGATAAGATTAAAAGATTAGAAGAAATCAATGCTTTCTTCAATGAATTGCAGGAAGAGCAGGAAGCTTATGAAACTCAAGAGACCACTCCTCCATTCAGGTTGGAGAAAAAACAAGGTAGATAATTCTACCTAATCTCTTCTTTATTTTTTTTAATTAATTTTCGTGTCAACATATATCTATCCTAATATTATTCCCAGATTTCATGACCAACATTTCATTTAGTTGATTTTCCAATTGATGATTTCACATGTTTGAGAGCAACTTTCAATATTATCAATTGGTATTTTGATATTTGTGGGTGATGTTTTCATTGAATTTTCCCCTTCGAATCTTTTTCTTACTTGAATTTACTTTATACCACAAAGTATTTATATAACCTCAAACTCATGTATTAAGTAGAAAGGTTTTGTCAACACTAAAACTTATTTTCTCATGTTGATATTATAAAAACTGATCTAATTATTTAAAAATTAAAAAAGGTGATTATTTATGGCACAAGGACAACCAATTTTTATTTTACCTGAAGGTACTAACAGGTCTGTCGGCAGAGATGCTCAAAGAAATAACATTTTAGCTGGTAAAGTATTAGCTGAAACTGTAAGAACTACTTTAGGTCCAAAAGGAATGGACAAAATGTTAGTTGACGGACTCGGAGACATTGTAGTAACCAACGACGGTGTAACTATCTTAAAAGAAATGGATATTGAACACCCAGCAGCAAAAATGCTCGTGGAAGTAGCAAAAACCCAAGAAGACGAAGTCGGTGATGGAACTACTACTGCAGTAATCATTGCTGGAGAATTATTGAAAAAATCCGAAGGTTTATTAGATTCTGACATTCACCCAACTATCATTGCTATGGGATACAGAAAAGCAGCAGAAAAAGCACAAGAAATCTTAGATGAAATCGCAATCGATGATGTCGATTCCGAAATTTTACTCAAAGTGGCTATGACTGCTATGACCGGTAAAGGAACCGAAGCTGCACGTGAACCATTAGCAAAATTAATCGTAGATGCTGTAGAAGCTGTAGCTGAAGAAGACGGCAGTGTCGACACTGACAACATCAAAATCGAGAAAAAAGATGGAGCAGTTGTTGAAGAATCCAACTTAGTTGAAGGTGTAATTGTAGACAAAGAAAGAGTGCACCCAGGAATGCCAGCTGAAATCAAAGATGCAAAAATCGCATTAATCAACACTCCATTAGAAGTTAAAGAAACTGAAATGGATGCTGAAATCACTATTACCGATCCTGCTCAAATGCAAGCATTCATCGAACAAGAAGAAAAAATGGTCAAAGACATGGTCAACAAAATCGTTGATGCTGGAGCAAACGTATTATTCGCACAAAAAGGTATCGATGACTTAGCACAACACTACTTATCCAAAGCAGGTGTTTTAGCTGTAAGAAGAGTTAAAAAATCAGACATCGAAAAATTATCCAGAGCAACCGGCGCTAACGTCATCACCAACTTAGATGACTTAACCGCTGACGATTTAGGTATTGCTGGAACCGTAGAAGAAAGAAAAATCTCCGGTGAAGAAATGATTTTCGTAGAAGAATGTTCCGGTGCAAAATCCGTAACCTTATTCGTAAGGGGAAGTACCAAACACATTGTTGATGAAATCGTAAGAGCTATCGAAGATGCAATCGGTGTTGTAGCAGCTACCGTAGAAGACGACAAAGTTGTCGCTGGTGGAGGAGCTCCTGAAATCGCAATGGCTAAAAAACTCAAAGACTATGCTGAATCCATTTCCGGCAGAGAACAATTAGCTGTAAACGCATTTGCAGAAGCTTTAGAAATCGTACCAAAAACCTTAGCTGAAAACGCAGGTTTAGACAGCATCGACTCATTAGTGGACTTAAGAGCTGCACAAGAAGAATCCTTCTACATGGGATTAGATGTATTCACTGGTGAAGTAGCAGACATGAAAGAAGCTGGAGTAATTGAACCTAAACGTGTCAAAAAACAAGCTATCCAATCTGCTTCCGAAGCAGCTGAAATGATTTTAAGAATCGATGATGTAATCGCATCCACAAAAGGCCCTGAAGACATGGGTATGGACCCATCCATGGCTGGTGGAATGCCTCCAATGATGTAAATCTTTTTACATCACTCTTTTTTATTTTTTTTCATGTATTCAAATCGACTTATTTTTAAAACATCAAGCAATGATGAAGTTTTTTACTTGAATGATACTATTTTAATTGATTTTGGCGTTAATCGCAATGGAATTTCAACATCCAAGCTCAATGCCGGAACAAATAACCTATACAAATCTGTTTTTAACCAGCATTTATCACAAAAAAAGATTGATTATCTGGAAACTCATGACGTCAGGGATTATCTGATCAATGAATGTGAATCATTAAACATTGACCATAACCATTCTACCGGCCTAATCACATTTGCAGATATGAAGAACACAAGCATCGTTTCAAAGAAATTCAAAAATATTGAAGTGACTGCCTTGGCTACTGCAGGCGTTAGAACAAATGCCTCACGGGCAGGAGACCCCTCTTCCTATTGGGAAGATAATGGGAAGTTTCACTTTGGAACAATAAACATCATACTTTTGACAAACGTATTTTTGGATGAATCGACATTAACCGAAGCGCTGATGACAGTGACTGAGGCAAAAACAGTGGCATTAAACAATTTAAGGATTCCTTCCCAATATTCAAATGGATATGCAACTGGAACGGGAACTGATGGGGTGGCAATATTTTCAAATGCAGATTCACACAATAAGCTAACTAATGCAGGCAAACATTCCAAGCTGGGGGAATTGATTGGAAAGGCAGTCATCGAAGCGATTCCTAAGGCCATAAAAAAACAGGTTTGGATTACTAACAATTCTCAGTCAAATGTTTTGGTTCGTCTTAATAGGTATTCATTAGATATAAATGAGTTTTATGATAATCTGGATTGCGATAAATTTGAATTCATCAGACAGTTGAGGATTGATGCAAGAAAACAGGATAACGTTGCAATAACAACATCAATTTTAAACTTGATAGATGAAGTGGACAATAATCTAGTTGAAAAACAGGATGCCTATGAGTTGGCGATAAAATTAAAAGAAAAAAGTAATAGTTATCCAATAAGGGCATTATTGGAATATTGGATTAACCATTTCATTCATTTGAGTTGAATTCAATTAATTCTCCATTATCTTCAACTATTTTCGCAATTGATTCTTCAGCGGCATTTAGTTTGTCATTACATATTTTCACCAAATCCATTGCATTTTTAAACTCTTCAATTGCATCATCTAATGGCACATCTCCATTTTCTAATTTGTTCACGATTTCTTCTAACTTTTCTAAACTTTCTTCAAAACTTAAATCTTGCATTATATCACCTTTGTATTAATAGTTCCATCATCAAATTCAATATCAACTTCATCGCCGGTTTTAACATCCTTTGAAGAGGATATTACTTTATCACTACTTTTAGCTATGGCATATCCTCTTTTCAATGTTTTAAATGGATTTAAAACTTCTAATTTATTATAATTTTTCATATATTTATCTTCTTTAGATTTAATAATTTCTTTGGGGTTTTTCAAAATATGGGAGTTTTCAATTTTAAATAATTTATTCTTGTTTTCATTAAGGAGGCTTTTTGCCGTAAAATTTAATTTATTAATGGTATTGTCAAGTCTGTTCCTTTTTGATTTATGCATGGATTCAGGATTTTTAAATATTGATGAGCTTTCCAGCCTAATCAACTTGTTTCTGTTTTCATTGATGATGTTTTTAGATGAAAAGCTTAGTTTGTCAATTAAGTTGTCTAAACTCATAGATTTAAACTCATAAATGGATTCAGGATTTTTCATAACATTTTTATCGCAAATGTTATTAAATCTGGTTCTGTTTACGGTCATTTTATCCTTAATTGTGTTGTTTGCTCTTTTATTTAGTTGATCCACATTCTCCACGACTTTACTTAATTCGGGCACTGCAATTTCTCCGGCTGCAGTTGGTGTTGCTGCTCGTTTATCTGCAACATAATCTGCTATGGTATGGTCGATTTCATGACCGACTGCACTTATAACTGGGATTTCACAATCATAAATCATACGTGCAACAATTTCTTCATTAAAAGGCCATAAATCTTCAATGCTTCCTCCTCCACGGCCAACAATTAATGTGTCTAAATCATAATTTTGTGCATTTTTGATTTGTCTGACGATTTGCGGTGCAGCCTGATTGCCCTGGACAAGTGTTGAAAATACCAGAACTTCACATATTGGATATCTTCTTTTAATTGTTGTGATAATGTCCTTTACTGCAGCTCCGGTCCGTGCAGTGACAACTCCTATTAGATTAGGGTATTTTGGTATCTCTTTTTTATGAGCATCGTCGAATAATCCTTCTTTAGCAAGTTTCTTTTTCAATTGTTCAAAAGCTATATGCAAATCTCCAAGGCCATCCTCATAGATTCTTGTGGCATATAACTGGTATTTTCCATCTCTAGGATAAACCTCGATTTTGCCTTTTACAATTACCTTCATACCGTTTTCCGGTATGAATTTCTGGAATCTATCTTTCATGCCTTTAAACATTACACCAGGGATTTGTGATTTGTCATCTTTTAGAGTAAAATAACTATGTCCGCTGGGATATGTCTTAAAGTTGGAAATTTCCCCTTTGATGCATATGTTTTTCAAGTTTGAATCCAATTTTAGTTTTTTTCCAATATAAGAATTAATCTCGGATACTGTGAAAGTTTTCTCTTCCATATATTCACCTTGAAATCAATATTGTTATTATATTGTTACTATTTAATACAATTTTGCTTTTTCGGCTCGTTTTTTAGAAACAATTAATTAATATTAAAAACTATGTAATATTAAAAGGTGTTTTTTATGAGAATAAGAGATGAATTATTTGGAAAAGAAGTTCTCGATGCAGACATTCAGATTGTCGGCAAGGTTTCTGATGTTATCTTGGATAAGGATACATATGAAATCACTGATTTGGTACTTAAAAAAACCGGTTTTTCTGAACAAATCAAAGCTAGTGAAAATCTAGTTCCGATGGAGCTTGTTAAGGTCATCGGTGATAAAATTTTACTTAAAGGCGAAGATGATTTATAATGATTTCAAAAAAGCATTTAATTGAATTGTTAAAGGAAAATGAAGTATTTCTTGAAGGCGATTTTACATTATCTTCCGGAAAGAAAAGCAATTACTACATTAATATGAAAAAGGCAATAACCGAGCCTGAAATATTGTCCACCATTTCAAAACTGATTACAGAAAAAATTAAGGATGAAAACATTGATAAAGTTGCAGGACCTGCTTTAGGTGCAGTCCCAATTGCCACTGCTGTTTCATTGGAATCCAAACTTCCTTTGTTGATGATTCGTAAGGAAAAGAAAGGCTACGGTACATCCAAATTAATTGAAGGTGAATTAAACCCTGATGATAATGTCATTGTGGTTGAAGATGTTTCCACTACTGGAGGATCACTTCTAAAGGCAATAAAAGCTATTCAGGAAAATGGCGGTAAGGTTGTCAGGGCATTTGTTGTGGTTGACAGGCAGGAAGGTGCTATTGAAGCGTTTGAAAAAGAAGGAATAACCTTAGAACCTTTAATAACTGTCAATGAATTTTTTGATTAAAAAAATGATGAAAAAAATTTCATCATTTGTTTACATGATGAACAAAATGTGGAAGTTCATCAATTATTAAGCTCAATGCTGTTTTTACAGCATTTGGAGATCCGGGCATGGAAAATATCAGTGTCTTTTTGTAAACTCCTGCTGTCGCTCTTGAAAGAAGGGCGCCAGCGCCGATTTCCTCATAAGACTTGAATCTGAACAGTTCTCCAAACCCGTCTATTTTTTTTTCGAAAAGTGATTCCACTGTTTCAACAGTGATGTCTCTGGCATCCAGACCTGTGCCTCCTGTTGTCAGAATCACGTCAATACTTTCATTAATCATTTTATTTATGGTATCGGTTAATTCATCCTTTTCATCAGGAATTAGGCTTTTAGCTTTCAGAGTGTATCTGGATTCGATTTCTTCAGAGATTATTTTACCTGACAAATCCAATTTTTCAGATTTTCTGCTATCGCTAAGAGTTATTATTCCACAGGTAATGTCATCAGATGATATTTTTTTGTGCTGCTCAGTAGTTTCACTTTTCATATAAATTCTCCACTTAAATTATCTGTTTAGAACATATTTTTTTAATAGCCTATATTCTTTTTGTATATTATTAAATTTTTCACTTGGATAGTAGAAGACACTTTTTTCAAATCGTTCTGCTGTGATGTAGTCATGTGCGCACATAATTTTTATGTGGTAGTTAATCGTATTGTAATCTAGTCCTAATTGTTTTGCTAGTTGATTTCTGTTATATGGCTTTTCAAGGATCAAATCCAGAATTAAAATGCTGGTTTTTCCACCTTCTCTTCCTACTAAAAAATTCAACAATTCTTTGTCTTTTATTTCAAATAAATCCCAACTTGACAAAGTTTCTTGCACAGTTGTCATTTTTCTCCTCCATATTTTTTATAGGTATTATCTAATACCTTTGCCCATTTTATCGCATTTTTATCTTTTGCGATTAAAATCTGGGAATCATCATAGTGACCGTCCTTAAAGAATAGCGTCAGTGCCATGAAATCTTCGCTGTATGTTAGAAAGACTTTCAATTTTCTTTCAACACATTCGATTTTCACTTTTTTATTATTGACCAGTTCTTTTTTAAGCATCTCATTTTCTTCAATTGAATTTAAAATTTCTTCACTAATTATCAACTCCAATTTTTTCAATTTTTTACCATTTAAAAGCTTGATTAAATGTTTAAAATGATTTTCTGAATAAATCGGAAAGATTATTTTTAATTTTTTTGCCTTTGAAATCAATTTGATATATGTATTGAATGCATTTGACAAATCGCTTGTTGTTGAAGCGACATATTCTGCATCTTTTAAAAGATAAACGTCCTTCAGCACTTCATCAGGTATTCCGTCCAGATCATGACTATTCCAGAACAGTTTATTTTTATTGATGGCATACCAGTTCTCAATGAGCTTCACCATATTTGTTGTCAATAGAAAACCATTGGATGTCAGTTCATAATACTTTTGAACTTTCCTGATTAGGTTTATGGTTTCCAACTCCTTCAATCCATGCAATATTGTTGCGGAAGGTTTTTTCAACTCATTCCTTAATTCGTCCAAGTTTTTAGGACCGTCATATATTGCCAAAAGCAGCTTTGATCTCATGCCTGAGGTCAGTATGTATTTGACACCGCTGAACTCTTTTGCCAATTCTTTTTTCGCTTCTGCAGTGCTCATTCTTTCACCTGTTTTTTTATGTGGTTAAATAATTCCTCTGCCCATTCATGGGATTGCTCGTCATTGGAAACGAGGACCCTGTTTTGGTCGAAGCTGCCGTCATTTTTAAATAGTCCTAAACTCATGTTTTCATCACATATAGTTAAATATAAATTCAAATCATTTTTAAAGCTGTAGACCTTTAGTTTTTTATATCTAAGGGCTTTTCTTCTCACGTTATCGTTGACACGAAAGAGAAGTTCCTTGAATATGCTTTTTGGAACAATCAGCTCCACTGTTCCATTGTTTTTCAAAATGCCTTCAATCAGGTTAGGGTATTCCGGATGAAGATATGGAAATATTGCCTTGATGTTTTTTGAATTCATTATCTGATTTTTGATAGTGTTGTGTGTTTTGTAGATGTCAATTGGTGTTGTTTCGATCAGTTCGGAGTTTTTTAAATCAGTGATTCTTTTTATTGATGTGATGCTCAACTGATTTAGATTATGCTTGTTCCAGAAGGAATCGTAGTCAGTTACCAGTTCAACGCTGCTTTTAAAGTCCATAAGTGTTTTATAGTAGACTTGTGTCATTGGATTTATGTAGTACTTATTTTCGACCTTGGTTATGTAGTCATGATTTTCTAATTTGCCGATGTTGCTTGAAACGGAGCTATAAGCAATATTTGTCTTTTTGACAATTCCTCGAACATTGTCGGGATGTTTATCCAATTCATTTAAAATTTTTAATCTGATTTCGGATTTTGCAAGAAATTTAATATCATTGTCGATGTTGTTTGAGGTATCCATATTTTGACTCTCCATAAGTTAATTTTAGAAATTCTCACGAAATTTCTCGTTAATTTTAATTTAGTCGTTCGAATTTAAATAACTTTTTCAAAATATGTTCCAAATTTCTTCAAATATTATTCTAATGATTTTCCAATGTTTTTCAGAACTTATTCCAAATTTCTTCAGTATTTGTTCGGAAGTTGTTCCAACTTTATTCACAACTTGTTCCAAACTTCTTCCAAATTTATTCCAAATCTATTCCAAATCAATTCAAAACATGTTTGGGATTTGAATCCTAAAGGCATATTTTCGGATAGCTAAGTTTTATTAATTTATAAATCCAAATATAACCTCATGGAAATTACTTATGTACTGGATGCATCAGCTTTTATTAATGGCTTTAAAATTATCTCCAATAATAATTTCACAGTTCCAGAAATTACCCAAGAAATTAAAGACTTTAAGTCCAGATTAACTTTTGACATGGCACTTGAAGAAGGCAGGTTATGTATACAAGATGTGCCTTATGAATATATATCTCGTGTCAATGATATTATATCTGTCTCAGGTGATATTTTAAGGTTATCCATTCCTGACAAAAAATTAATTTCACTTGCATATATGCTGCATGAAAAGGGGCATGACGTTAAGGTAATCAGCGATGACTATACTATTCAGAATACCTTGAAAATCATGGAAATTCCCTATTCTGGAGTAATTACTGAAGGAATTAAGGGAATATATAATTGGAAAAAAATCTGTGAAGGATGTAAAAGGGAATACGATGAGGATTATCCATTTGATGACTGTGAAATATGCGGATCTCGAATTTTCAAAAAAAGGATTAAGGTGAACAAATGAGGATTGGTGTTGTGGTTCATGGTCCGAATATTATTGATTCGGGATATGCTTTAGATTTAATCGAATTGCTTAAGACTTACGGAGAGGTGTCTGCCAGACTCGGCGGGACAATGGGTCGAACTGCTGTAATCGACGCTAATCTGGAAGGTGTCATTGACATTTCACGCAAACTAGTGCCAAGCGATTCTTTAAAGTTATTTTATGATGAGTGTGTTGATGTTATATTCCTGCTTAATTATGGGAAATCTGATGTGACAGGTCAGGTTTTCGGTTATAAGGTTTATAATCATTTCATTGGCAAGATTCCTGAAAATGATGTTCCTGTGATTCAAATTGAGCGCCCTGGTGAAAGGGATGGCAGCGTCATTGCATGGAATAACGATTTGGAAATTGCTCGTGACTTGTCTCAAAAACTAAATTTGGACATTGTGACTCCAGAGGAGGTTTACGATAATCACATCAGGCAGGATGATGTGGGATTCAATCAAAGGATCGTTCATGGAGTAAGTCCCGGTGAAAACATCATGGTAAACAGTGTTGTCATCGGAAAAACAAACTCCGATAAGTTGACATTGATTGCAAGGGACAATCATATTGTTGATATTGTAGGGGGAGAACTTAAAAGCCACGGTTTGGAAAAGCTCGGTGAGGTCGACCTTGAAAGCGCAATCATAAAGACTGGCCTTTTAAGGCATGCAAAAGTCACTCCGAGAGTCCTTTCCAACAGAAAGCCTGATGATTTCATTGTCTCATTTCTTGATCATGCCGGTGAAGATGTCTACAAATTCAGAAATTCCAGTCTTGTCATAACTGTCGGAGATGATACAACATTGATTTCCTCTGACATTTTATACAGGTTCGATATACCTGTAATCGGAATAACTGATGGTGATTTGGATAAGGTTGTGGAAGATGGATTCAAGGTTAAGGATTCCATAATCTTTGAGGTTGAAAGCGGTTTTGATGACATCATCGGACAAAATGTTAAAAGGGAAATTTTTCACGGCAAACAGGAATCATATGATTTTACAGATATTGACGGCGTAAAGGTAAAAGTTGAAGAAATTATAAAAAATATTAATTGTAAATATAAAATTAATTATATTAACTAAACTGGAAGTGTAAAATTGGATTTTAATAATCTCGTACGAGAAATTCAAGAATTTAAAGGAGTCACCCGTAAAAGCTCAATAGATAATGTAATATCTCTTCTGAAGGAATCATATAATGTTTCAGGAGATGTTGTAATAGATATTGGGGATGACGCTTCAGCCATTGATATCGGAAACAATCAGGTAATGCTTATTGCTGCAGACGGCATATGGGGAGACATCATGAATGTAAACCCCTACTGGGCAGGATACTGTTCAGTGCTTGTGAATGTAAATGACATTGCAGCAATGGGAGGAAAGCCATTGGCAATGGTTAACATAATGTCAATAAGCAATGATGATATCTATGAAGATTTATTGAAAGGGATAAAAGACGGATGCCTTAAGTTTGGTGTTCCGATGGTTGGGGGCCACCTGCATCCCGACGGTGATGTTGATTCTTTGGGTGTTGCAATTGTAGGAATCGCACAGAAGGATAAAATCATAACAAGTTTTGGAGCTGAAGTCGGAGATAAGATAATTGTTGCAATTGACCTTGACGGCAAGCCTCATGAAATGTTCAGCCTGAACTGGGATACAACATATGATAAGGATGCCCAGCTGGTTCGTGACCAGATTACTGCAGTACAATACCTGGCTGAAAATGATTATATCAAATCCGGAAAGGACATTTCCAATCCTGGAATATTGGGAACTCTGGAAATGCTTTTGGAAACTTCCAGAAAAGGAGCCGTCGTTAATTTGGAAGATATTCCGAAAAATGAAAGTATGGAATGGGTTGACTGGCTTAGATCCTATCCTGGTTCCGGTTTTGTGTTTACAGCTTCACAGGAATACTGCGAATACATCAAGGAGTATCTGTCAAGATTTTCAATTGAGGCGGAAGTGGTCGGTGAAGTCACAGACTCAAATTGCCTTTATTTGAATTATGAAGGCCAACAGGCGGAAGTGTTCAATCAGGAAAAAAATCCGGTTTTCATTTTCAGGTGAGTGGATAGCATGGATGTTGGAAAGATCATTTTAAACTCCTTTAAATATCCTTTAAGAAACATTGCCAAATTGCCGATTCTTTTTATCTTATTCATTTTAATAGCTATTGTCCCGATTGGCATGGTTATGGATAATAAGTATCTGATGTTTATTGGATTAATTGGATTTTTTCTATTTATTCTTATTGTGCCGGGATATATGTTGTCAATTGTTAAAACAGGTTCAATAGGGTCTTCTGCTTTTCCTTCATTTAATCTGACGAATACAGTCTATGATTCGATTAGGGTATTATGCTTAAGAATGGTTTATATGATTGTTCCGGCGGTCATGTTTTTTGGTGTTTTGACTTTATTGGGTCCGACAAGCGTTGATTTGCTTCGTAACTTTCAGATTCATACATTTATAGCAACTCTGGGGTTGATGGTTCTGCTTATAGTATTCACATATTTGCTCTTTGAGTTTTTCCTGTTTTTCGCCAAGGCCAGACTTGCTTTTTTCAATAGCTTGTCCGAAGCTTTAAAGATTAATAAGGTAATCGGAGATATCCTAAACATCGGAATATTCAATATCATTAAATGGCTGATACTCATGGCAATTCTCATTGGTGTCATTTCATTTGTCACATCATTTGTGCTGTCTATTCCTTATGTCGGATTTTTAATCTATGTCGGCATTATCATTCCAGTGATTGAAAGTATAAGTAATTATTCCGTTGGACTGGTGTATTCAAATATTGCCAGAAATAATATTAATGATTTAAGAAGATTGCAAAGGGAAATCCAATTCTAAAAAAAAAATGAAAATTAAGGATTGCATACCTTGCATGGCACATATCCTTGTGAAACAGCATCATTTCTGCTATTGAAATAGACTCTATTGTGTTCAGAGGTTTTTTGACCCCATTTGCAACTTGCTTCATGGAATTTTCCTGAATTTGAGTTGCCGATATAACTTCCGGAATCACTGGAACTTGAAAACTTGTCCGAATGAGTATTGCTGAATGTATTATACGAATCTGCGGTATGTGTGTCGCTGTTTGCCCAGTGATATGGGTAGAATTCACTTGGAGGTATGTACATTATCTCTGCGAGGCCTTCTTTTAGAAGCATTTCATTAACGTTTTTCCCGTCAACGATAACGACTGCCAATGTACGGCCATATTTGTCTGAGTGTTTGGAATCATCAACATCCAATCCGACTTTTTTGTTTAGGCATAATTTTTGAACAAAGTTTTTGGATGTAATATGTCCTGTAACTCCTCTTTCAGGTGTGTTCACGCCAACAAAACGCACCTTTTTGCCATTGTCCAGATATATTGTATCTCCGTCGACCACCTGTGTACAGACTCCGCTTTCCTCAACATGACAGTCTGTTTTTGAGTATTTGTTTAGAATGTCTGATGCAGACATGTCGGAGTATTTTGTACTTGGAATATTGTGTGAAAAGCCGGTTCCGGTGTATGCGCTGGCAATTGATATTGCCCCTGCGGCAATAACCAAAATAATCAGCAAAGAAAAGATATGTTTTTTATTGATTTGCATAAATTTCCCTCCATTAATATATATTGTTATAATTTTGTGTTAATATAATTTTCCAAAATCAAATAAATAATTATTTTATATTATAACATCAAATATATATAATATTAAAAATTCTTATTGGAGATTGTATGTTAATTAAAATTAATGGAGAAGAAGTGGAAGTGGCAGATGCTTCAACAATTCAAGACGTGATTGCTGAAACAAATGCTCCTTATACTCCAGGAAGTATTATTTGCTTAATAAAAGGTAAAAAGGAACTTGAAAAGAATATTAGCAAGTATAAAATTAAAACAAACAAGGGTTCAATAATAATTCAGTTAGACGAATCAGAGGAGGCAAAACCTCTTGTTGATGTTTGGAAAAATCAATACGAGGACTTTGTTGATTTGGATATCCGTTGGTCAACTCCAACAGAAGTGGCTGTAGGGCCTATCGTGACTGATTTGGAACCTACCCATGAAGAATATAAATATTTTGAAGGGGATGTTGTTTTAAGTTTATCTAGTTTTAGTAATGAGTCTACTCATTTGATAATGCTTAAGGAAAACACTACAAATGTCTATAGTGTGCCTCCATATAATAAGGGTATTTTTGCCCGTATTATCGGAGGTAAAAAGACACTGGATAATTTGACGGATGATGATAGGGTAACTGGCATAGAACCGATTATCGAAAGAAGCACAACAACCGACAGTGCTTCAGTATCCGACTTAAGCACAGTTCTACAGGAGGGCAATGAATTATTTACTTATATTTCATTCGAAATCGATGAGGATTCTCCGGTTTGTGTAGAACATCTATTTTCACTTATTAAAGATGGTAGAATTAAAGTTTCATATGATAGCGAATCCTTCATTGGTTTTTATGACTTGGCAGGAATAATTAAACCTAAAGAAGATACTACCTTGAGAAATAGAGGAACTATCACCGTTAGGAATAATGGTGTGGGTGTAGGAAAATTATATATTTATCGTGAAAACAGAGTTTTAACTCCAAATCATACCACTGTTGGTCGTATCGTAAATGGTATGGAGATTATTGACATTGCAAAGGAAAATGATTTCATCACTGTTAAATCAGAGCAGCAAAGATTAATGTTATTAAATAAAACTCAAAAAGAAGCTACAGAAATGTTGTCTGCTGTAGGTGTTGAACACATGATAGATGGTTTGGTTGATGATGATGCAATCATTGTCGAGCAAACTCCAAAACATACAATTGATATATTGAAAGAGGGTCAGGTAATTACCAAGGCAATTAGCAAAGAGGATTTATGTTCCATTAAATTCACTGATAATGCTCCAAGGTCTGTAAAGTACTTTAAATTCTTGTCCGGACTTTTAGAAAATCCTATCGGCAAAATCAAAGTTCACTTTGCGGTACCTGGAATGCACATTGTCATATTTGAAGGGGATAAAAAATTAGCTAAAGGTTTAATTCCTGAAAATAACCCTGTGGATAAGGTAATTAGGGGTCAAATAGGTATTACAAACATGGCTTCAAAAAGTGCCGGTTTAATCGGTATCAGATTTGAGGATAATGTGGAATTTGGTCCGACTGCAGAAAGTTTCGAGGCAACAAATATTATTGGAGATATCACTTCTGATTATGATATTCTTGAAAAATTAAAAGAGGGAGTTGAAGTTTATGTCACAGAATCTAACCATGAGTCCTGAATTGGGTAAAGAGGATTGGGATCCTGATGTAATTACCCGTATGATTTTTATTGGGCCGGGAGCTCATGTGAGCGAACAGGAAATTGTCACTGAGTTTCATATGCTCGGTTTGCCGCTCACAATAAAAAATACTTGTTATGGGTCTATGATTAGCGGGAAAAGTGAGGATGTCTACAAGGCTATCGAGGAAATAAGAAAGCTTGACCCGAACCACATTTTCACAAAGGAAAGAGGATTTGCTCCGGGCGATCCTAGACGTTGCAGAGGTCATAGATTTGGTCCAAGAGAAGGTTTCCATCAGATGGAAAAAGAGTACAGAATACTTGGTTTTGTTGCAAATGCTCTCGAAGAGCGTAAAGATGTAGAGATTGAAGAGAAAAAACCAGTTAGCGTTGACGAATTTGAAAAAATCATGAATGAATGTTTAGATAAAGAAGAATAGGTGAAATTATGGTTAAAATCGCTGTTTATCCTCCAAACTCATTAATTTTAGCAGATTTACTTGAAAGGAGAGGTCATACTCCTTTAGTTTTACAAAAACAGATTAGGCAAAAAATAAAGGATCCGGAGATTGATTCTCCCCCAATGAATATTACAGAAGACGATCCGATTCAAGGACTTAAATATGCGGCTATTGAAGTTCCTTCCGGTGTTCGTGGAAGGATGGCAATTATCGGACCTCTTATAGATGAGGCGGAAGCTGCAATTGTTGTTGACGGAGCCCCATATGGATTTGGTTGTATTGGTTGTGCAAGAACCAATGAACTGTCAATATTTTTACTGAGGAATAAGGGAATTCCTGTTTTAGAATTAGATTATCCTACAAATCAGGATGAAACCTATGTGATGGTAAATAAGATCAATGATTTTGTAGACTCTCTTGAAGAAACAGTTAAGGAGGAAGAATAAAATGGTTAAAATTGCATTAGTTTCATGCGGAACAGAATACAGTGGAATTCAAAAGGAAATTGAAAAGGCGGCAAATAA
>Ga0256407_10004122_pt1 | contig 24698 bp, 7 predicted proteins | sample RumenRJG_04DNA_FD_193489 | JGI IMG/M metagenome (GOLD analysis project Ga0256407, IMG submission 193489) | Bovine rumen microbial communities from Lethbridge, Alberta, Canada - RJG_04 | ecosystem: Host-associated > Mammals > Digestive system > Stomach > Rumen | place: Canada: Alberta | collected... | reverse complement strand
ACTTGTTTTAAAAAAAAATAAAAATATTTATTTAAAAAATCATTGTATTTTTATAATTTTTAAAAATTATTTCATACTAAAGAAAAATAAAATATAGAATTTAAATATAATATATATTGATTTAAATAAAAATAAAACTTTTCTAATTTTTATTGGTAGAAGATATTTTGAAATTGAAATTCATTAAAAATATTTATTATTAGATTATTGTCAATAAAATTTATTAAAATAAATACATTCTCCTTTGTTAATATAAAATATTTTAAGGAATATTCAATTAATAGTAATAAAAGATAATTTATTAATTAATAATAATTTAAATAAATAATAAAATTTTTAAAAAAGATATTACTCTTAATTATATTATATTTAATTTAGAAAAGTGTTAACATTAACATTATAAAATTATTATTTATATCATTAAATTATATAAAAATAAAAACATTTAGTGATATATTTTATTTTAAATAAATATTAAATTTATTTTTTTCTAATTTTTGAATTACATCATTTTAAAAATAAAAATAATAAATATTAAATTTTAATGGTTAAAACTGACATTATTTTATCTAAAAAATTACCATGTTTTTATATTAAATTTATAATCATAATAATTTATATAAATTAAAGGTCATCTTGGTTATCAATAACAATTTCATCTTCCTTATTTATTCCAGAATCCTTAATGCTTAATTTAGTATTATATAAAAGTTTTTTTTCTTTTTCAGAATACATATTTATATCAGAATTCTTTCTTAATTTACATTTTGCAAAATTTTTAACATCTTCAATTGAATCAGTTGGTCTAAATCTTCTAATATATCCATCATCTCCATTTTTTTCTTTAACTCTAATTGAATAATATTCCTCATCTTCATTTGGTTCTTCAGGAAGTTTTTTCTCTACTTGTTTAAAGTAATCATTTTTGGATTTTTCTAAAATTGTATTTAATTCATTTTGTTCAAAAAATTTAGCTTGTATTCTTTGCATTTTTTGATAAAAATCTTCATCTTCATTATTTACATTTGTATTAATTGTTCCCTGCATTTTTTTTTATTATATATTTCATTTTTCAAAAAAAATAAAATATTTTAATAAAGAATAAATTTAATAAAATTCCAAAAAATAAAAAATAAAAATTTTAATAAAATATTTAACTTAAAACCCCAAAAATATCAAATGAATTTTAACCATACATAGTATTAAGAAGTAAAGCAACACCTTGTAAAATCCATAAATTAGGATGTACAAGAGTTCTTAAATCAGCTTCAAAAACAAAACCTTCACCTTTAACATTATTTCTATTTTGAGTTACATAAACAGGAGTCTTTAAATTATTCCTTAATTTAATCTTAGAAGCTTCTGCAGGAATAACTTGAATTAAAGGCATATCACAAACTAATTTTTTAGGGAATTGTCTTTCTAAACAATTCTTCTCAACATTCCATTCAGCACCTTCTAAATAAAGACCTTGAATAAAACAACCAAATTCAGGTTTTTCTTTAATTTCATCAACATTATAAATTGAAGTGACTACAGTATATGTACTAACTTTATCAAGAGGCCATCCTTTCTTTCTACAAGTAATTTGTATAATTGCTTTTAGATATGATGCTGGTATATGAAGTCCTGATAACCACATTACTTTTGGTTCTCCATTTTCTAACCAATCTTCATATTGATCATGTCTTCTCTTATAATGATCTAACCAATTTAATAAACTTTTTTGAGTTTCTGGTGCTAATGCACGCCATGAGGTAGGAAGAAGACCATTGTATAATGAAAGCATTACACTTTCAATTTCTGCATTCATTGCGATTTCTCCTTTTAATGATGATATTAAATCATCTAATGATTCTCTCATTGTATCATTTAACATGTTATATCTTTCTAATTCTTGAGTTAAGACTGCTTCAATTGGAGATTTTCCTCCTGAGAATTTTTTATTTATTGCTAACATATCGAATTTAGGTGGAACTTTACTTTCTAGGAATTGTTGTGCCATTTCTAGGACTATTTCTTCTCTGGTCTTTGCTGGTGCTGCATTGTCATCTTTTTTAGTTGAACTTGATGATGAACCTGTTGATGATTGAAGTTTAAGCATATCTTCCCAAATACGTTTTGAAGCTTGTGTAAAGTAATCAATTTCTGCATTTGAATGTAAACCAATAATTTCTGGACTGTATGTATTTGGCATTTCATTAATTGCTTTAACATAATTATCAAATGGTCCATTTTCTGGTATTTCATAATCATAATCACTTCTAGCAAAGAAGAATTTTTGATTAACATCAAAAATGAAATCTCCCATATATTCATTAAGGTAAGTATTCATTACTCTTCTATCATAATTATCAGTAACTCTACCACCATACATTGCTTCTCCTATAAGATATTTAAGTGAAGCCCATGGAATTGGATCATCAGGACCAATTTTATTCAAATACATTGCAAGTAGTCTTTTTGAAATTGTGAAGTCACTTTCCATAAAATCATATACAACATTCCAACCAATTTTACCGAATTTCTTTCTATCTTGAAGTACAGAATGGAAGAATGAGATAACAAAAACTAATGGTTTATATGCATCATGTGAACTTTCTGTTTCGAAACTTTCAGGTTTCATTGAACCAAATACTCGATTCATATTTGGACCTAAGCCATCAGGTGGTTCTGTAACAACTTTAAATGATTTATGTAATATACCAATAGGGAAGTTTGGCATTGGTGAAGTAGTAAGCCATAATCTAAATTCTGGTTTTGGTTTCATACTATCAATACTATCTATTATATTTTCTAATTCTTTCAACCATTTGAATAATAAATCACAATTTTGAAGAAGAATCCATAAACCTCTTTTAATACCATCCATAATCATATTTTTTGCTTCTGTTTCTTGCTTTTGACCTAATGACATAAAACGATATTTTTTCTCGAAATATCCTCTTTCAATAGCATATTGATTAACATAATATGATGGATCGACTCCTGGACTTAAAATGAAAAGAACTGGTGTATTTACTGATGATTGATCGAATATTTTATTCATTTTCATTGGAGGAGGTGTAATATAAATTTCAGTTCCAGTACTAATTTTAATAAAGTTTTTAATTGCATTGAAAACTCTGTCTTTTCTAAAAACTCTAATGACTACTAATTTTTCTAATGGAGAAAGTCTCATATCAAATCCATTTGGTAAATCTGTATCTTCTGGTTTTTCTAAATCATACCATTTTTTCCATTCATCAGGATTCTTTTGGAAGTCCATTGCTACTGATTTCATTAAATCATTAATTCCACTCATTCCTTCTAAATCTTGCCAACTTGTATCAGATACCCAATCTAATTCTGCAGGTTTCTCATTTTTAGCTTCTGATATACTTCCTCTTAAGAAGAATTGTAATTCATTCATATTAAAATCTTCTTCATATCTCATAATCATTGTCCACATATGGAATGAAAACATTAATTTATGTCTTCCGAAAATTGATAAGCAAATATATTCATAAAGTAAAATTGTTAATTTTTTCTTAATTGAATCCAATCTATTATTTAATATCATATTTGGTGGAGCTTCTTTAATTGCATTTCTATATACATTTACATATGAAGCTAATGAATATTCATACATTGAAGAAATTAAACGAAGACCACTAATTGCGAAATATAAGATTGCTCCTCTTTTTGCAACTGGGATATAATTTGCTCTTTGGAGATATAAATCTTTTCTTGTTGTTTCTGATGCTTGAAGTGATGCTTTTAATTCTTGTGCTTTATCTTTAGTATTTTTAAGTGTATCTATAAGAACTGTATTTTCTAATATATCAGTACCAGCTGAGTCATTTAATGCTTTTAATAAATCACTTTCACATTTTTTCAAAATAATCTTATTTTTATTCATACTTTCAACAAGAGATTTTCTTGTTTCTTCAATAGAAGGATATTCAAACCTAACAACTTCATTTAATAATTGTTCTTCTAAACCATCCATAGTAATACTAAAGTTAATAATAGTAGTCTTTGCCATAATTTCTGGAGTATAATGTGGATTTGGTAATTTAGTAACTAGGAATAATTTAAAGTCAGCAGAAACACTTTGTTCTTGACCATCAAGAATAATATACTCAACTTGATTTTTAATAATGTAATTTTTCTCAAGGACTGGATTAATATTAGGATCAATAGTATCACCAACATTTTCAATTAAAATTGTACCACCATTATGAACTCTCAAACCAACATATTTCATATAATTTTCACTATTAAATGTAAGAACTTTAAGTTGATCTCCGCTTTTCTTTTTCAACCATAAAATAGCTTGATTTTCAGGATCAATTGCCAAAGGCCATCTTGATGCATTTTCAGTTAAAATACCATTTTGAGTACTCAATTCATCATCAGGTAAACCATCAATATTCCATTGTGAAATTTCTTGTTCTGTTGTTAATAAACCTTGAACTGTGAAAGTATCTGACATATTAATATTTTTAGCTTTAATATCACCTTTCCATGTTTCATAAATCATTCTCTTTCTAAAATCATATGAGAATGGACCACAATATGAAAGGAATGCTGCACCTAATAAACAATCACCTATTAATTTATCTTTTGATTTTCCTAAATTTTCTTTATCTTCTGTCCACCTTACTTGTTCAGATTTCAAACCATCGAAAAGAGAATTTGCTGTTGAGAGACGTTGTCTTAATTCTGCTAAACGTTTTGCAGTAATTGCACATTCTTTTTCTTTTTCATCTTTTTCTTTTTGTAATCTTTCTGAATCAGCTGTTAATTTAGCAAGAGCCGTTTTAGTTTCTGATAATTCTTTTTCAGCTATTTCTTTTTCTTTAATTTTTTTATTTAAAGCATCTTGTAAAATATCTCTTTTCTTTGATTTAGAGACAAATTCCCAGAAGTTAATAACATAACTTTGTAATTGGGCCAAGACTTTATTTTTAGATTTATCAACTTTAATATCTTTAACTCTATTATAAGCGATTTCACATTGTTTAATATCATTTATTTTTCTATAAGTAGCATCTAACTCAATTAAATCTGAAAATAATTTTTTAGTTGCACCTAATTTAGATGAGACTTCAGAATCTGCCATTCCGTCCCATGATGTTTTAGTATCTTTTATAGTGAAAACTAAGGCTTTAACTATAATTGTATCACCTTCAAATCTTTGTAATTTAGACATCATATCAACTTGTTTTTGATCAATTTTTGAGACTTCTTCTTTAATTGATTCAATAAGAACTCCAATTGTTTGGACATTTTGTTCTATTTCAATTTGATCTTTTGCTATCACTTTATTTTGTTCAGTTAATGTAATTTCTTTTTCTTCTGCTATTGCTTTATTTTTTGCAGTTTCTTCAGATGCTATTCCTAATTCTACAATCAATTTATCTAATTTTTCCTTTTCTAAAGCAGATTTAGCTTCCTCTTCTCCAACAGTTTTTTTCAAATTATTAATATTTTTACTAGAATCAGCAAGTACTTGTAAACCATTTTCAAGATGTGAAATTAAATTCTGAGTATCATTAAAATGTTTAGTATAAAGTGATTGGAAATTTTTAATATAATCCAAAAAGTTTTTAGGTGTAGTATAAATATTTCTTTTTTGTGTCTTATAAGCTTCTGATGAGAATTCAGCCAAAGATTGATGAACACCAATAATATGTTCACATAATAATGGAACTAATTCTTGTTCTACATTATGATATGTACTGAATAAAAATTGTGATACTTGTAAAAGAGCTTCTCTTGGCCATTCGAAGAACCAATCAATTGTTGTTGATGAAATTAAACCTGGGAAGTTTCTACATCTATTTCTTAAATTATCTCCTGATGGTGACATTGAAATTATCATATGTAAATTTTCACGAATTCTTTGGACAAATAAGTTATATGCTGTGTCTTTAGTTTCTGGTAAATTTAATTTAGTTGCAAGTGGTTTATATGCATCTATAATTTGATTCTTTTCACCTTTTTCGAATATTGCTGGAACGATACCAGTTGTTAAAATATTATTTATTAATTCGAGGAATCCTTCATCTAATACTTGTTCATCTGTGAAAAGGAATGTTACTGGTTTCATTCTTCCTTGTGGGATGAATTTTCTAAATAATTCTAATAATTGTTCTCTGAAATGTTTTTCTTCAAATTTTGAAGTAATTTTAATTCCCCATAATTCATATCTTGCAATGAAAGTTGCTAATTTACTTAATGATTGTTTACCTGATCCACCAACTCCAACTAATAATGCATTCCCATTTTCAATTCTTAAAATTCTATGAATTCTCAATAAATGATCTACACATTCATCATAAAATACTAAATTCATTGCTGTTCCCATTAAATCTTTATAAGCTTCTAATGTTGTATCTAAGAATTTCTTTACTTTATCATATGTTTCAATATTTTCATAATTTCTAATTTCAATATTAGGTTGTTTTGTAACTGGATCAATTTCTTCATCATAGAAATTAACTTTCATAAAGTCAGCATGTAAACATGGATTTTCTAATGCATATTCAGCTTGATCTGGGAAATTATTTCTAATATTATTTTCAATAATAGCTTCAACTTTCTTTTGATCACCTGGTTCTCTTAATTTATCAGAGAAAACTCTTAAAGCTTCATGTCTCCATAATTTAATTAAACTTTCTTTAGTTGGGAAAGCTTCTTGAGTTAATAAACAGAATCCTTGGAATACTTTTGATATATCTCTAATATTGAAAACATAATGGAATTTAATTGGAGTACGTGGTAATTCAGCTTTAACTCCAGTAAATAATTGTACAGTTGCAGCAATTAATTTATCTTTAATACCAGCAACATCACTATCTTCAGGATAAGAATCAAGATAATTACTTAAAATAATTTGATAAATTTTAGAAACTGCGTTATTATCAATATTAACATTGAATACATTAAATAATGCAATGAAACGAGGATCAATATTATTATTACCTCCTCCTGGTGGTAAGGTACTTCCAATAAAGTTTGTATCGATTAATTTAATTAAGTCTTTATTATCTTTGGTATAATAGCATTTCTTTTCTATTAATAATTTCATAAATGCAATGGGTTGTTGTGTTTCAAATCTATCTACTTTAGGCATACCTAAATCATCAACATAAATTAAAAGTTCTTTTCCTGAAGGTGGTCCCATTGTTCTTAAGAATCTAGTTTCTAAAATTTCTTCCATTGTATTTTGGAAATCTGTAGAATTTGTTCTTGAAGAAAAGTTCATATTTAATACAACATAAGGTGAATTTTTCTCTTTAGTTAAGAATTTCAAATAATTTTGTACAGTAACAGTTTTACCAGTACCACTTTCTCCAACGAATAAAATAGGTTTATGAATCTTAATCAAATTTTTAAGTAACCAAGAATATTTTTTAGTATCAGAAGTAGGAATAATAATTTCATTATATTTTTGACCATGACCATCATTTTCAGGAATAATTAAATCATTAAGAGCTTCACTATCCCATTCAAGGAATCTACCTCCAGAAATATCCCAACATGAATCATATGGTTTTGAAGGAGGAGTTGAAGTTCCTGATGGTAAATCTTTAATAAATTTAGCGAATTTTTCTCTATCTTCATTTGAAGTTAAACAAGCACCAACAGACCAAACTACACAGAAAATAAATAATGATTCAATTTGAGAAGCTTCTGATGGTAATGCTTCTAAATCACATAAACATGAATCTAATAAATTTGTTAATTGATTTACAATTGCAGCTTCATATTGTGGAACAATTAATTTAAATGGTATTCCTTCTTCTTCATTTCCTTTTGCTCCTTTTAATATATATTTAAGACATGCTGGCATTACTCTATTGAAATTATCATTCATATATCCTTTAATACTTTCATCCCATTCTTTTGGATCTTTAGCTTCAATCCATTTAAAGAATACTGCATCTCCATGTAAAAGAGATTGATCTACATAAATCATACCTAAACGAGAAACTGTCGCTGGTGATGCATGATGAATATTAAATGCTTCTACAAGAAGTGAACAATATTTTTGCATTAAGATTCTGTCTTTATTTTCTAATGTTAATTGTTTAGAATCGTCCATGACAGAATTTAATTTTTCAATCCAAAGTGGATCAACATCTCCATCAAGTATAATCCATCTAAGTTCTGATTTATTATTTGGAATAGGAGCATTGGCAATTTGGAAAATATTAGAAAGAATTCCTATTTCAAAATCATCAGAAATTTCATTTTTTTTTCCATATAAACGTGGAACACTTTGGGCTTTTGGATTGATTAAATATGTAACCATATTATCAACATTTTTAAATTTCTGAAATACATTTCTTAAAATATCAACAATTACACTTTTACCTGCCATAGGAGGACCACAAATCATAGTACAATGACGTATATTCATAACTTCATACATTTGCAAAACTTTAAGAACTTGACCATCAAGGACTTTAAGTCCCATAGTTTTCATAATTTCTTTAACAACATCTTCTCCTTCTTCTTTAAGTTGATTGCTATCTAAATCTGGGAACAAATCTTTTAATAAACCTTCGAATAGAATTGCATCATCTTTTATGAATTTTGGCATATTTAAATCTTTCATTGCTTTCATTAAAATTAGATCTTCTTGCATTTCTAAATTTTCTCTTTTTAATGTACCTGCACTACTAAGTACAGCTTTCATTGAACGAAGACCCCATTCATAGTGATGTTGTTTAGATAATTGTTCTTGTGATAATTCATATAATTTAGTAATTTTAGTTGCTAATTTTCTACCTTCAGCAAAACCAAAAGATAAAAGAATATTTTCACAAATTAAAAGGAAATCTGGGACAACCATAGTAACAGGTCTGAAAAGAGCTTTTAAGTTATCAGGTAATTCAGATCTCCCTTCATAGTTAGGATTCATAGTAATGAAAATACCAATAGTAGGTAATAATTTAACTTCTTTAGTCATAAGGAACCAACTTTCTTTATGTTGAGCTAAACTTAATTGAATACTTGAAATTTGAGTAGTAACGACAGATAAGACTTCTCTATTAATCATATTAAATTCATCAAAACATCCCCAGAAACCAGTTTGTGATAATCCACTAAAGAATTGTCCCATAAATAAATAATCAAGTGTATCTGAACAATTTTGTACAACGACTCTAATACCAATACCTTTACCTAAATCTTTTACTGTTTCTGTTTTTCCTGTACCAGCTGGACCAGCAGGTGCACAACCTAAGAAGAATGTTAATGCAGTTGTTAATGTCATAACACAACGATCTGTTAAAGGAGTAACAACTAAACGACCTTCTAATCCTTGATATTCATAACATGAATAAAATTCTCCATTACATTGTCTAATAATTAAATCATCTTTTTCTTTATCCCAATAGAATTTTAATTGTGATTCCCATTCAAATTCTCTTGCATCAAGAATTGAATCTCTTACAAATTTATCAACAATTTCTCTTCCATGAACAGTACGAATAATTAAATTATTTACTTTAAGACGATCTTCCTTAGTAATATCTTTTCTTCTTACAATAATAACTAAATCTAATAAACCTTGACTTTGTCTTTCTAATTCTTTTTTCATAGCATATTTATCACCTTCTTGTTTAATTCTTCTAAAAACATCTTCTAAAGCAAAAGTCCACCATGCTTCACTTGTAAATACACAAATCATACCTAATTTATTATGAATGAATTTATAAAGTTCTTCTTTTGTATAATCTTGAATTGCAGTTTTAGTAAATGAACGTAAAGTATTTTTCATTTCATCATCAACTCTATTCATCCATTGACCTACTTGTTGTTGACTTTCAATTCTAATTGGTTTTTCAAATAAGAATTTTTCTCCTTCTTGACTTACCATTCCAGTAATATTTCTTCTGTCACTTAATAATTTTTTACAATTTGAATAAATTTTAACTAAATGTGGATTAAGAGTTTCGAGTGGATCACTTGAACCTAAAATTTGTAAAAGATCTTGTTCTGTAAGGAAATAAAAGCGAGAAAATTCATTCTTTTTACTATCAAGATGTTTTGTTAATGCTTTTTCTGCTAATTCGAATTTAGTTAAAAATCCTTTTAATTCAAATTTTCTATCTTTTTCTCTACATTGGAATCTTACAGATGGTTTTTTATAAACACTAGTCATTAATTTTTTAAAGTTTTTATCTTGAATATCAAATTCTTGGGTTTCTTTAACTAATTTTTGTCTAATATCTTCAGAACCAACGAAAATAGATTCTAAATAAATCCATTTTTTTTGTACTTCAACCCATATTTCAATAATTTCCATCATATTATTCATTTCTTGTTCAAGATCTTCTATTTCATTCTTAAAAGCTTTTGCATGTTTATTAGCACCAACATTTTGTAGATTTTCAATATTATCTTTAATAATATCCATTTCACCAGTCACATCTTTGAATTTATATCCTTTATCTTCAGTACCTCTTTTATGAGGAGAAATTTGGAATTTTAATTCATCTAAAGATACTTTAATTTCATCTAATTTATTCTTTACATCAGTTTCTTCTTTAGCATCATTTACCATTGTTGCAACTTTATCTTTATCTTGTAATAAATCTAATTTCATAACATCTCTTAAAGTCATTACATCGAATTTAACTGTTAATCTACCAGGACGATTTTCTTTAATAAATTCACCAAAGTTTCTTTCATTAACAACAGGTGCTTTTAATAACATAATAATATCTTTTAAATTATCATTATAATTTTCTCTTACATCTTCATATTTTTTATAAGGAAGAAGTGAAGAAAGTCCTTTTCTATCAAATTCTCTTTTTAATTTTAATAATTCTTCATTTTTCTTTTCTAAAGCAGGAACTTCTAATTTACTCCAAGTTTTATCTTGTTGATCATTAAAGAAAACTTCAAATTCATGATAAGCTTTATAAATTGGTTCAACTTTAGCATTTTTTTCATACATATCATTAATTTCTGGGAAAGTAGTAATAGGTAAATTAAATAATTTTTGACTACCAACAATATCATCTTTTCTTTGTTTTAATTCATTTAATTTTTCATATGATTCCATTAAAATAGTATATCCAGTTGGTAAATCAATATCATTAAGTGGACCTCTTTCATTATATTTATTAAATTCTTCTTTAACATCTTTTTCTAAAAGTTGAGCATCTCTTTCTGTATTTTTTGATAAGTTTCTTTTTCTTTCTAATAAATTATCATCTTTTCTTTTTGCTTTTACACGAAGATTTTCCCATTCTTTTTTTAATTGAAGATATTTTTCTTCTATATCTGATAATCCTGGATAATTATGTAATTTTAAGAAATGTATTTTTTCTTGCATTGTATGCATTTTTAATTCCATTGACATTTTCTTTCCATTTATTTTTGAAACATATCCTAAAACTCTTTTTAATTCATCAGAAGAATCTGTTTTTTCCATTAATTTTTCTTTGTTTGATTTTATAATTTCTGAGAATTTTTTCATATCTTCATCTTCAAGTTCTTTTGCTAAAATTTTAAGCATATCATTTAAAACTTTTCTAATTTGGTCTTTACCTCTTGATATTAATTCTTCATTATTAATCATAAAGTTACCATTACATAATTTTTTAGGTTCTCTCTTTTTTTGAAATTCATCTAAATTAAATAATATTATTGAAACTTTCTTTTCGAAATTTTTCAAAGTTTTATTCATTTCTAATTCAGTTTCAAACTTAGCTCTTGCATTTTGTCCCCAATGACCAAAATATTCTTTAGCATATTCTCTAATATATTTCATTTTATTATCATCTAAACTAGTAGTAATTCTACCCATTGAATTATATAATTGATTAATGAAAGTTTTCAAATCTAAATTTGATGAAATTTCAGTACCATAAGAATAATTATTTCTAATATATTCTTTATCTTTCTCTTCAGCATATTCAATATTAGGTGGTTTACATGTACCTGCCATCCATCTAATAAATTCTCTTCCTGTATTTTGGAATGATGATATTAATCTACTTTTTAATTCTAAATCAATTTCATTTGAATTTGGATTATACATAATTTCTTTTGCTGTAATAAATCTTGATTTAACTACAAAAAGAGCATTTTGTTCTTTTTGTTTTTGTGTATAATTATTTGAATTACTATCCATTGTAAATAATTCATTTAAAGTAATTATTGCTTTTAATATACATTTACTTAATGCATTTAATAAACAACTTTCCCAATAATGATAATATTCAACCATTTCTTTTCTTTCTCCCCATTTATCCATATTTGCACTTTTTGTTTTTGTTGTTACTGATTGAGCATCATCTTTTGAACTTTCAAATGTTAATCTTTCAATATCTATTAATGTTAATGTAATTTCATGATATTTATTCATTAAATCTCCTATAATTTTTTGTCTATGTTCTTCATAAAAGAATAAAAATGAATTTAATTCTCTATTATTAGCTTGGGATTTATCCAATTCTCTTACTAAAGTAGCATTTGATATTTGTTTAATAACTGATAATATTTTTTCTTCACTTTTAATAACATTTGCAAATTTATCTCTTAAATTTTTAATACCATTCATACAATCACGATAAAATTCTTCAATACCCAAAGCAGTCCAATTATGAGTATTAGTACCAACTTCAATTTTTAAAAGTAATTCATTAGAATCTCTATTTAAAAGCATATGATGATGATCTTTCATAGATTTAGTTAAATTATCATAATCTCTTAACATTAAATTTAAAATATTACAATATTTTGCTAATTGAGTTTCCTGATGTGCAATATTGATAATATTTGGTGGTATGTCACTAAAACCATATAAATCTAAAAATTTAGTATCATGAATCATTAATTTTAATTTATTATCAAAATTTACTTCATAATTATTTCCTTTTTTAATTAAAACATATAATCTTAAATAACCCATAAAATGTGCAAGACAATTTGCTTTCCATTGTTCAAATATTTCTAATTCATATTCTCTCAATTTTTTAGCAACTTCTAAAAATGCATCTGCTAATTTTTTCTCAGTTGCTAATTTATCATCTTTTGGATTATCTGCCATTTGTTTAAAATGATCTTTTCTTTGGAAAATTTTAGAAATGGGTCTTTTCATTTTAACATATAATTGTCTTGCCCAAGCAATTTTACCAGCTGTTTCACTTTTTGCTTTTGAAATAGGAGGATTAGCTTTATTATCTTCAAAAATTTTACCATAATTTTTAACTTCTAAAATAAATCTTTTTAAAATATTAATATATTTATCTTTCATTGCACTTTTAATTTCAGTTTGATCAATTAAACTATCGAAATTAGTATATAAATCAAATGCACTTTCTGCATTTTTTAAATTGTCAAAAGTATCATCAATTAATTTTTTTGTATCTTGTTCTAAACTTTGCATATCAGCATCAAATAATTGGAAAACTTCAGTACAACTTTTATCAGTTTCACTATTAAAAATATTATATTGATAATTTTCAATATATGAATAAGCTTTCATAACTTTTTCTTTTTCTTTATAAATTCTCTCACTTGCACCTCCAATAACTCTTTCTAAATCATGTCCTAAAAATTTTAAGAAACCTTTAATTTTTAATAAACCATTTTTTAATCTTCCACAAATTGTTTTAACATATTCTAAATCTTTTGTAATTTTATTATGTGCATATTCCCATTTAGTTTTATTTTTAGTATCTGAATAATGTGCAATCCATTGTGAAGCAACTCTATTTGCTTGTGTTATTAAAGCAATACTTTGATCAATTTCATCTGGATTTGTTTTAAATAATTCTTTTAATTTTATCTTTTCTGAAATTTTCATCCAAATTTCCTTTGCCATAACTTCTAATAAAAAACCAAATTTATTAGGATCTTTATGTTTAGAAATCATCCAAATAATTTTTAAATTATGAAAAATACCAGCAATAGAATGTTCAATAGTAGCAAGATCATCACTTGATAAATCTTTAATACTTCTTTCAAGTGTTTGTAAAAATTTTAAATAATCATTAGCATCTTCAAAAGTTTTTTCAAATTCTGTGATTTTTGTTTGAAAAGTTTTTCCTTTTTGACTTTCATCACTAACTAATAAAATATTAACAATTCTCTTAATATTATCACTTTTTAATTGTTGAGCTAAAATTGACCAATTTGAAACAGCTCTTTTCCTATTATCAATTTCCATCATAGCACTAGTAATATTTTTAGGATAATTAGTTAATTGATCTTGAGCTTTAGTAATACTATCAGTCCAATTTTTAACTAATTTTTCTAAAGCATGAACAATATTAGTTTCTTTAGCAATCATTTCATCACTTTCATTTGGTAATTCAATTTTTTGTAATGTGAAATTTTTTACTATTTGATCTAAGGAATTTTTTATATTATTATTAAATGATGTTAATGATCTTTTTATTACTTCTTTTTTTTCTAAAGGAAGAAGAATATTGTTGCATACTACTAGGAAATCTTCTAATTCTTTTGAGTTGTAATTTCCTTTTTTTTCATTTTCTTCTTCGTCTTCATCACCTTCGTTTTCTTCTTCATTTTGATTTCCTTCTTCATTACCTTCATCGTTTAATTCATTTTCATTATTTTCTTCTTGGTTTTCATTTTCTTCATTTGTTGGGGGATTTTCTTTATTTTCTTCAGGACCCGGAGGACCTGAGTTTTCTGGATCCATTGTTTTAGTATTATTTATTTTTAGGAGTTACGGATATTTATGGATTGAATTATAATTAATTTTTTTTCAATTAATTAATTTTTTTTTTGGTTTAATTATTTATTTGGAAAAAATGATAAAAGAAATGAAAAATATTTATGACAAATTTTATAAAAAATAAAAATGTATAGAAAATCTTTTTTAATGGTTTAAAATTTAAATTTTTTATATTTTTTTGAATTTTAAATTATTTTTTTTTTTGCTTGATGTAATATTAAAAGTAAATGAAATATATAAAATATTAAATATATGAGATAAAGATAAAAGATTAAGATATTTAATAATAGAATTAAATATATTTTTAAAAATTGAAATTAATTTTCAAAAATGAAATTTTATAAATTAATTTACCTTCATTAAATTTAATATTTTATATAATGATTATATAATTAAAATTCTTTTCAAACAGAATTAAAAAAATATATATATTAAATTAATTTTCTTCAATAATATTTTTTATAGAACTCAAAACATCATTAAATTCTTTTAAATCACCTCCTTTTCTTCGAATATTAATAATATATTGATCATTTTGTTCCATTCTCATTAATTTCATTTCAATTATTAAAATTTTAAATTCTATATTTAAACTTTCAAAATTATCATTTTCATCTTCATCATCATCATTACTAAACTTAATAATAGCTTTTAAATTATCATGATTACAATCAATTTCTATTTTATTATAAATTTCATCATCTTTTTCAATATCATTTAAAATAATATTCATAAATTCAATAGGTTGAATATTATTTAATATAATCAAATTTTTATCAAAAACATTTTTATCTTCTTTATATTGTTTAATAGGTATATCATTTTTAAAGTAAGTTTTAATTTCTTCTGTACATCTAAAAATAATATCTTTCTTATTTCCTTCTTTTTTCATTTGTTTATTTAAATTCAATATTTCTTTTTCTTGATGAACATGATTTTCTCTACAAGAAAATTCATTTAAAACATCTAATAATGTACTACAATCATTATTTAACCAAGGATCTTTTAATATTTCTTCAATATTATTAAATCTATCATCAGGATTTAATGAAATCATTTTAAAACATAAATTAAAAAAATCATCAGATAAATTTAAATATTTTATACTTTCTTTATAAGTATTTAATTTACTATTATAACTTCTTGTTTTAATAGCATCTAATAAAGAATTTTTTTTTGGAAAAGGAATACCACAAGTTACTAAAGCAAATAAAGTAATTCCTAAAGAATAAATATCACTTTTAATTCCATTATAAGATTTTTGAGTAATAAATTCAGGTGGAAAATAACCAATTGTTCCTTTTTTTTCAAATAATTTCCCATCTCCATTTTTTCCTTTTAATTCTTGTGAAAAAGAAAAATCTGAAAGTTTAATATTAAAATCTTTATCAAGTAAAATATTATCTAATTTAATATCTGAATGTGTATAACCATTTTCATGTAATGAATTAATACCATATAAAATTTCTTTAAAAATATATTTTGATACACTTTCATCAAATCCTTTTTTCACACTACTTACAAAATAAAATAATTCTCCTTTATCTGCATTTTCTAAAACTATATAGTCTAATTTGTTTGATTTAAATCCATGTTTTAATTTTGAACCTGTACCATTTGTTATAAATTTTATTATATTTTTATTTTGTATTTTTTGTAAAATATGTAATTCTCTTTCAAATTCATCTATACATTTTTCGTTAAATATTTTTATTGCATATTTATTATGAGATGTTATTTCTTCACTTAAATATACTTTTCCACTAGTACCTTCTCCTATTTTATTTAATAAAATATATTTGTCGTCTAATATTCCTTTATTTTCTTTTGTGTTTGAAGAATCCATTTAAAGAATAATTTTCTTTTATTTTTTATATATAAATTTTATTGGGAGAAAATTAAATTAGCAAATTTTTATAATATATTAATAATAAATAGAATTTATTATTTTTTTTTTTGATAATAAAGATAAATTAATATATATATACTAATTTATATTTAAAAAAAAATGTTTTAAATATTTTGTTTATAAATTTGAATCAGTCACAATAATTTATAATTTAATAATTTGAATACTATAATTTTTTTTATTTAGAAAGTCATTAAATTTTTCTTCATTATTATTTAATTCAATTTCAAAATTTCTTTTCCCAGTTGAAAATAAAAGATAATCATCTAAAATATCAATTGAAGAAATGTTATCCATAAAATTTAATTCATTATTTTTTTTATAATTACTTAAATTATATAAAGTTATTTTACCATTCATATCACCTGAATATAAAATATTATTATTTAAATCAATTGAAAAATTTATTTTTTGTTGAGTAAAATATATTCTTTCAAAATTTATAATTTCTTTATTTAAATTCCTAATATCAAATAATGAGATTTGACTATTATTTCTATATCCAATAAGAAATTGATTTTTATTAATTAATTGTATTTGATTAATAGGGAAATTAAGTTTAATTTTATTTTCAATTTGGTCAGTTTTAAAATCACAAAATAATAAATTTTTATTATATGAACCAAGTAAATAAAAAGAATTTTCTAAATAATAATCAAAACAATTTAAAAGATTATAATTTTTGTTTTGTTTTGGATATATAATTTTATTTGTAATCAAATCTATTTTTGAAAAAAAATTACCTCCAGTAAAAACATTTAAACTATAAGGTTCGACTTTGACAAAAATTGGATCATAAATTTTTTCTTTCGTTATATCTCCAATGAAAAATGATTTTTTAAGATTTAAATTTGTATCAAATAATCTTATTGGATTATCATGTGAACATTCAAAAATCAATGCTTCATAATTTTTTTCCAATAAAATATCAAAATCATTTATAAAATTATTTTCTTTGAAATTGTTTGTTAAAGTATTATTTAAATGATTTATTTGTAAATTACATTTATCATCTATGAAAATGAAAGATAATTTATCAATAAATTTTACTTTTTTTGCAAAATTGTTTTTTTCTGGAATATATTTGAAATATATACAATTATCCATTATTAAAATATTTATTTTTATTTTTTTTTTTATTTATTTTTTATTATTCTGTTTATAAAATAATAATAAAATATTGGTATTTTTTTAACATTATATAATTCCAATTATTAATTTTGTCAAAATTTTTTCTTTTCCTTTTCCATTTAAATATTTATTATCATTTAAATTTTAATTAAATCAGAATTTATCAAAATACCAACGTATAAATAATCATTTATTAATTTATAAAAAAAAAAATGGAAGAAATATTCATAAGACAAAATTCAGATTTAAAAAAAGATGATTCTCAAGAAACTAAAAAACTAGTTGAAAAATATGGATATCTTGACAAAGATCCATATTCATCAGCAAGTTGTTTATCAAACACATTTTTATATTGGGCATATAAAATAATAAAATTAGGAAACTTAATAAAATTAAAACCAGAATATTTAGGTAAATTAAAAGGAAAATATAGAAGTGAAGAATATTTAAAAGATTTTAAAGAAATATGGGAAAAAAAAAGATATAAATATAAAAAAAGATTAGCATTAATTAGAGCAGGATTTAGAGCAAATATAAAATTTGTTATTTTTATGTTATTTTTCACTTTATTTCGTTCAATATTAAATATAATTCAAATAACAATATTTAGAGAATTTATAAGTAGATTTAATAAAAAACAAGAATCAAATGAAGGTTTTTATAAAAATTTTACTCATTGGAATGTTGGAATATCATATTTAATATTAAAAGTTATTGAAGTTTTTACTATGAGAAAATGTTTTGAATATCAAACATTTTTAGGATTTAAAAGTGGAACTGAATTAACTTGTATTATTTATGAGAAATTATTAAAAGTTTCTCCAGCTTCTTTAAAAGAAAAATCTAAAAGTGGTGAAGTTATAAATTATATTCAAGTTGATGCACATAGATTAACTTTTTTAATGTTAAGTTCACCTGATTTATTAACTATGCCTTTACAAATTATAGTTTTTTCATATATGCTTTTTAAATTTTTTGGTTGGAATTTTATTTTTGGATTAATAACTTTAATTATTTTCTTATATATCAATTTCAAATTCCAAACAAAAATGAAAAAACTGATGGTTAATCAAATGAAAGTAAAAGATAAAAGAATGAAAATAATAACAGAAACATTTAACAACATAAAAATATTAAAATTATATTCTTGGGAAGATGAATTTTTAAATAGAATAAACGAATCAAGAAAAAATGAATTAACATCATTATCAAATATATTTAAAACTGGAAATCTTGCAGAATCAATTGGTTGGTTAGCACCAATAGCAACTAGTATAGTAAGTATTGGTGCTTATCAATATTTTCATGATGTTTTAAAAATTGAAGATATTTTTACTTGTTTGGGTATTTTTTCTCAGTTAGAATTTCCTATTAGAATGTTACCTGGTGTTATTAATAATTTTTATCAAACTTCTATTTCTATGGGAAGAATTGAGAAATATTTAAGTGAAACTGAAATTAATGATAATTTAGTTATTAAATATGATAAAGATACTGAAAAAAATGGAATTGATATTAAAATTGAAAATGGGAAATTTACTTGGGGTGGAGATGTTAATCCAGAGAAAAATGATGATAAAATAAATTATACTGAGATGGAGAAAAAAGTAAGAGAAGGGAAAAATATTTTTGATGTCAATAAAATAAAAGAAATTAAAAATATAAATGAAGTTGAATTATCATCAGATATTCAATTTGATAATAATATAATTGATACAAGTAAAAAAAATAAAACAAAAAATAAATTTCATTCAAAATATAGTGCAATAGGTGAAGATATAGAAAATAAAATAAATGAAATAGGATTATTAGGATTAAATAATGAAAATAATTTAAAACCAGTATTAAACAATATAAATTTAGAAATAAAAAAAGGAGAATTCGTATGTGTAATTGGAGAAGTAGGAAGTGGTAAAAGTTCCTTTCTTCAATCAATATTAAACAACATGATATCATTATCAAGTCAATCTAAAATAATAGTAAATGGAACAATATCATATGTTTCTCAAATCCCATGGATTAGAAATGCAACAGTAAAAGATAATATATTATTTTTCAATCAATATGATGAAGAAAAATATAATAAATCAATAGAATTAAGTGAATTAAAACCAGATTTAGATATTTTAGAAGGAGGAGATTTAACAGAAATAGGAGAAAAAGGAGTAAATCTATCAGGAGGTCAAAAAGCAAGGATAACATTAGCAAGAGCAATTTATTCAGATAAAGATATATATTTATTTGATGATCCAATTAGTGCACTTGATGCAAATGTTGGAATGAAAGTAATGAAAAATTGTATTATTAAATATTTAAAAGGTAAAACTAGAATTTTAGTAACTCACGCTTTACAATATGTATCATTTGCAGATAAAATAATTTATATGAAAGATGGTGAAATTAACTGGAGTGGAACATATGATGAAATTAAAGAACAAGAATTTTTTAAAATTTTCTATGAAAAAATGAATGAGAGAATTGATGGTTTGAAAAGGAAAAGTTCAAATGAAATGAGAGAAGAATTTTTAAAGGATGGTCCCAGTCCTAAAAGAAGTCCTAAAGGAGGAATTAAATTTGGAGGTATGGGGAAAGGTGGTAATGGAGCAATGAATTTTGATGATAATGAAGAAGGAAGTTTTAAAGGGAAAGGTAATTGGAAAATTAAAAGAATTACTAAAGATGAAATGAAAGATGAAGGGAAAGTAAAGATGAGTGTTTATAAAGAATATATTAGTTATATTGGTGGTTTTATTATGATTTTTATTTTTATTGGATTTTTACTTTTATCAAATGGATTTAAAGGAGCTTCTGATATGTGGTTAGGATACTGGAGTGAACATCAGAATAAAAAAAAGAATAATTTTTATTTTTTGATTTATTCTATTTTAGGAATAGCAAGTTGTGTTATTAATTATTATTCTATTAGACAAAGTTCAAATTGTTCTATTAAAGCATCAAAAATAATTCATGAAAAAATGGTTGATAATTTAATAAAAGCACCAATATGTACTTTTCATGAAACCACACCAAAAGGTCAAATATTTAATAGATTATCAAAAGATATTGATAATGTTGATGGTAGGAGTATGAGAGAGATAAATGGATTTTTTTCTTGTATAATATCATTTTTATCATCATTTATTATTTGTACTATTTATCAACCTTATTCAATTTTATTTTTACCTTTTATGGGAATAATAGGATATAAAATATCTCAATTTTATTCTAATTGTTCAAGAGAAATGTTTCGTTTAGAAGGAATAGTAAGAAGTCCAGTATTAAATTTATTAAATGAAACCATACCAGGAACAACAACAATAAGAGCATTTCAATATCAAAAAAAATATTTATCAATGTTTCAAGAAAAAAGTGATGATACATTAAAAATGAGAATGGTAATAAATGGAATAAATCAATGGTTTGATTTAATGTTAGATTTATTATCTTTAACATTTATAATATTTTTAATAGTATATACAACATATTATAAAGAATATTATACTGCAGAAGTAATTGGAATTATGTTAACTTATTGGATGAATTTACAAAGAAGTTTAATTCATGGTTTACATGTTATGTCATTTTTTGAAAATTCAATGGTTGGAATTGAAAGATGTTTACAATATACAAAAATTGATAGTGAAGCACCTAAAAAAAGAATAATAGATGATACTTTAGTAAAATGGCCTCAAAATGGAAAAATTGAATTTATAAATTTTTCAACTCGTTATAGACCAGATACAGAAATAGTATTGAAAAATATAAATTTTAAAATTTTACCAAAGGAAAAAATTGGAATAGCAGGAAGAACAGGAAGTGGCAAAAGTACAATAACATTATGTTTATTTAGAATATTAGAAGCATTAGAAGGAAAAATTTTAATAGATGATGTTGATATATCAACAATTGGTTTAGATAAATTAAGAAGTAATTTAACAATAATTCCACAAGATCCTGCTTTAATGGAAGGTACTTTAAGATATAATATTGATCCTCTAAATAATTATAAAGATAATGATATTTTAAATGTTATGGAAAAAATTGGTTTTGATTATATTATTAAAAATAATGAAAAAGGATTAAATCAAAATGTTGAAGAAGGAGGAGAAAATTTATCTGTTGGTGAAAAACAATTAATTTGTATTACTAGAGCAATTTTGAGGAAAAGTAAAATTATTGTTATGGATGAAGCTACTGCAAATATTGATTATAAAACAGAAGAAATTATTCAAAAGGCAATTAGTGAAATTTTAGAGGAGAGTACTATTATTACTATTGCTCATAGAATTAAAACTATTATTAATTATGATAAAATTTTAATTTTAGATAATGGGAGTGTTGTTAATTTTGATTCTCCTAATAATTTGTTGAAAAATAAAGAAGGGATTTTTTATGAATTGTATACAAAGTCTACTCTTTAAATTAAATGTATTAATGATATATTAAATTGGTTTGAATCATTTAGTTTTTGAATATTAAAAAAAAAAACAAAAGAATAAAATTTATAAATAATAATATAAATATTGGATTTTTATTATTTTATTTATATGGTATTTAAAATATTTCATTAATAAATGAAATTTTTCTAATTTTATTTAAAAAATGAAAAACATCAAACCAAAATATTTTCAAAAAAAATTCATATATTAAAACTAAATAATTAATTTTTATTTTCTTTTTTAGGTTATTCAATAACTTTTTTTTCAATTTCTTTCCTATTAAAAAACATATTATATTTTTCATCTAATGTTTTAATATAATTTTCTTTTTGATTTTCTACAACATCATTAAAATAATTTAGATTAAAATATTTTTTAGCTTTATCAATATTTTCATTATCTCTTCTTAAAAATTGAAAATATCTATCATATTTCTCTTTCTCAACATTTCCAACAACAGGACCACCAGTAGTAAATTTAGTATTAGAATAAAAAAATTTAGCAATTTTTCTTCTTATTTTTCCATAATAATAAAGTGCAATTCCTTTTTTCATATAATCATTTGAATAATATTCTCCTTCATTAATTTCATATTCAATAGAATAATTTTGCAAATAATTTTTATCATCATTATCAGTATATTCTAATTTTAAATTTATTTTAATTTTATTTCCAATATTTTCATTTTTTAATTTAATTTTTAATAATATTAATCCTCCTTCTTGATAAACTTCATCTCCATTAAATTTTAAATCTGAAGGAAAACATGAAGGAATATTACATAAATTATTAATATTTTTATTATCATCAGAATTAGTTCCAATTGCTTTAATAATTTCACAATCATCTGATTCAAAATCTAATTTAATATTATAAGAAGTAACAAAAGTCATATAATTAAATTGATGAATTAAATATTTTTCTAAATCCTCATCTTTAGTAGCAATAAAATAATTACAACCACCTAATTTAGAGAATTTTTCAAATAATTTAGAATTAGAATTTTTATCAATAGCAATAACAGAAATTCCAACTCCATTATTAGTAACATTTATTGCAGTATTCATAAAATTTGGTTCATTAACCCATCCATCAGTAATTATAATAACTCTTTTAAATTTTTTTTTTGACTTTTTTAATGTATCATATGCTCCTTTTAATGCATTATCTAAAGAAGTTCCTCCATTTGCATTTATATTTTTTATTTTTTTTTCTAATATTAAAATTTCACTTTTTGGACATAATGGAATTATTAATTGAGATTGTTGATTAAAAGTTGTTATTGACATTTGATTTCCATCTTTTAAATTTTCCATCATTGTTAATAAACCTTTTTTTGCTAATTCTAATCTTGGTGTTCCTTTATCATTTTCGTTATCTAATGGAGATGACATTGAACCTGAAATATCTAATGCTATTGCAAAATCTGTTGGTGGTATCTGAATATTTGATTGATCTTCTTGTTTTATTCCATCATATTTTGATTTTAATAATAATCCTATGAAATTTTCATATTTTTTATTATATGGATTTTGGGCTCTTCCTGTAAAATATTCTAAGTTGTTTATTAATTCTGTCTCTCTTGATTGGATTTTAAAATAATTTTCATTTATTAATCCTTCATATGGAACCATTATATCTGAGTATGAATTCATTGCTCCACCAGTTTGTCCCCCCATTTTAATTTTTGTTTGATTTATTTTATATTTTTCTCATATATAATATTTCTGTTTTAATTTAAATATTTTTCAATATATTAAAAATATATAAAAATTATATTATTGAAATAAATCAATCATATTAATATAATTATTAAATTCATTTTCCTTATTTTATAATTTATATAATAATAATCTTTCATATTTAATTAGATTTTAAAGATATACTTTTATTTCAGGATTTGATAGATTTTTATTTAAATATTATTTTAATTAATATTAATCAATAGAATTCATTAGATAATTTTATTTAATAAAATATCCTACTTATAAATTTTGTTTTATCCAATTTTCATATTAAATTATTGATGATCTTCTTTAATAAATAATATTTTTGTTATATAAATAATATGTTAAAATATATTTTTAATATAGTTTAAATTTCAGAAAAATTAAATTAAATTGAAAAATTTATGTTTTTAGGTTTTATAAAATGAACCAATTTTCATATTTTCATTATAAATATTTAAGTTTCAATTGTTTTTTTTATAAAAATCATTATAAGAAAAATATTAAAGATGAAAAAATAACCAAAAATCAATTATATTCATTAAATTTGAGTTATTGTATTATTTCTTAGAGTTATAAATTAATTAATTTAATATTTTATTAAAATTAAAATTTAATATAAATCCAATTATAATCATTTTCATTATTAATAATATATTAATAAATTATTTTATTGATTTTATTTAATTTAATTAAAACATCAATCAAAATTTAAATTATTATTGTATAATTATTATTGTTTTTAATAATTGTATAATAATTAAACAATATCATAA
>Ga0256407_10004120_pt1 | contig 24699 bp, 22 predicted proteins | sample RumenRJG_04DNA_FD_193489 | JGI IMG/M metagenome (GOLD analysis project Ga0256407, IMG submission 193489) | Bovine rumen microbial communities from Lethbridge, Alberta, Canada - RJG_04 | ecosystem: Host-associated > Mammals > Digestive system > Stomach > Rumen | place: Canada: Alberta... | reverse complement strand
TTGGTGGTCTGTTCATTTTTGTGTAATTTTGTACCCACGTAAGAAGACTAGTGCGGTAGTCAAGTCGTGGTCAAAACGACTAACAGAAACGTGTTACATTTTGTGTTACGCAAGATATTGGCTGATTGCCAACTAAATGATAATGAGTGGGATTCGAAGACTGGTTCAAAACCCTCTCCCTCCGCCAAGAAGAGTCACAATGTGGCTCTTTTTTGTTTGCAAAAAAGGCTGGCAGACATCTCGTCCCCAGCCCTTTCTTATTCACCAGCCCACACGCTGGATGACTGTCAACTGTCACTCGAATGTTCACGAGCGTTGCGCGTTGTAGTTTTTTGAGGCTATCTTCAGGTACTCGTCAAGACAGCACAATAATAAATGGTTGTGCCTTTACTCATATTCCTCCTAAGTCTTGCAGGTTGACGTCGTCGCTGTTGATAAGTAGCTGCGGTTGTGCCTTCTGGCTTTCCCATGTGGCAGGAATATCGCCCTTCATCTGTCCAAGCACCGATGTAGCTCGCTTCTCCAACACGAGTTTCAATGTCTGCTGAGCCGAGGCACAATGCCAAGGCTACAATAGGTGCTGACACCAATACTATCTTTTTCATATTCTCTCCAATAATTTTGTGTTATCTGCTGCAAAGGTACAGCCATTATGCACGAAATGAAAGAAGAAAATGGGTGAAACGGGAAAATCACGAGTCCAACCAGCGTTTGACGGTGGCGACCTTGTCTTTGCTGACGATGATTTCCGTGTTGGGGAAACCTGCAATGTGGATGCGCATCTTGCCAAGGAAGTAAGTGGAAAGTTTGTCAACGGCTGCTGCGCTAATGATGAACTGACGGTTGACACGCATGAAACGCTTGGGGTCGAGCTGGCTCTCGGCTTCTTCGAGGGTCATCGACAACTGGTGGGTCTTGCCTTGCAGGGTGCAGAGGCGCACCACCCCATCGCGGATGGTGATGTGACTCACCTCGCTGACAGGCACAATGAGAAACTCATCGGCGCGATGAGGAATGAGGAAGCGCTCACGATAGCGGACGTTCTGACTCTTGACGGAGGCAAGCAGTTGGGCAATGGCATCGGTGGTGGATAGTTGATAGTTGAAAGTTGACAGTTGAGAGTTGACAGTTGAGGGACAAGAAGCAAGAGATTTGTTTACCTTCTCAAGTGCCACATGCAGTTCTGCCTCGTCGATGGGTTTGAGCAGATAGTCGATGCTGTTGAACTTGAAGGCTTGCACGGCATAGTGGTCGAAGGCGGTGGTGAAGATGACGGGGATGGCGGTCGGCGCTGTGCGCAGGGACTCAAAACTCAGTCCGTCGCCCAGTTGGATGTCGGATAGTATCAGATCGAGATCGGCATGAGTCTCATCAGCAAAGAAGGCACTCACCTCGGCATTGCTGGTGCAGAGACCCACTATCTCGTGGTCATTCTCGAGCATCCGACGCAGGCGGTCGGCACTGCTCTGTTCGTCTTCTATAATCAGTATCTTCATCGTTCTATGGGTATCAGCGGAATGGTGACACAATACTCGTCTTGACTGTCGTGGATGACGACCTTCTTCCGGGTCAGCAGGCGGTAACGCTCAGCGATGTTGTGCTGACCGACGTTGGTGCTCTCTGCCGTTGTGATGGACTGTTTCTTGTTGCTGACACTGATATTCGACCCCTCAGTGGTCACATGGATGATGAGCGGACGAGCCTGTGTGTGCTCGTTATGCTTGATGGCATTCTCAATAAGCATCTGCAAGGCGGCAGGCGGCAACTTCCCGTTGGTGGTGGCGACGTCGTCAGCGATCTTCACCTGTATGCCTTCACCAAAACGCTGCTGCAGCAAAGTCAGGTATTGGCGCAGGAACTCCAGTTCCTCTTGCAGCGTGACGGTGTTGTGGTCGAGGTGCGACAGCGTGTAGCGATACACCTTCGAGAGGTTCATCAGATAGGCAGAGGCTTTCTTCGGATCCACCTCAATCAGGTCGGCAAGGATGCTGAAGTTGTTGAACACGAAATGCGGACTCAGCTGGTTCTCCAGTGCCTGCAGACGGAACTTGTCACGTTCGCGCTCTGTACGTTCACGCGAACGCCAGTAATAGAGCGTCACCACTGTCGTGATCAGGCAGCAGAAAAGATAGTCCATCAGCACCATCCACGAGTTCCAGGGCCAGCCATATCGTATCATCTCCCTAAATTCCTCGTCGGTGATCAACCATATCGCGTAATAGAACAGCAGTCCCATCACCGACAGCCCCAGCACCAGGAGCACTCCATGTATGATTTTCTTGATATTCATTCTGTTCAATCCCATTTCGTGGGCAAAGGTAATATTTTAAATTGAGAATTGAAAATTGAGAATTGAAAATTATTGCCATCCGGCGCGTTTTTTGTTGACGGTTTATTGCCAACCGCCCATCCAGCCGCCACCAAAGCCGCCAAAGCCGCCGTCGAAACCTGTGGAGCGTTCGCTCTTGGTGCCCATCGCGTTCTTGCCGCCAAAGATGCTGAACTTGTAGATGACACGAAGCATGCCATACTGATAGATGGCGTTGTAGCGTGAGTCGCTGCGCATGAGGGCATCGATGCTTCGGCTGATGTTGGTCTGCTGACCGAGGATGTCGTTGAATTCGAGCATTACAGTGAGAGCACGGCCTTTGAGGAAAGAATGGGAAACCTGTGCGTTCCACAGCAGTTCATTGGTGTTCATCTCGCTGCTAGAATATCCCCTGCGGCTGCTCATGCCAATGTCGGTTGCAAGAGACGTTCCCCATGGAGCGGTCCATTCAAATTCGGCACCATAGGAGAAGTCGTAGGTGCGCATGTTCCCCATCGGATTGAGGTCGTTTTTGGAGTTGGCATAGTTGAGCCGTCCATTGAGTGTCGCACTGATTTTATCGGTACGGTAGGAGAATTCGAGTCCTGTGTCGATGCTCAGGCTCTTGGTGATGGATTTCAAGTCTGTTGGAGCATCGTCTCCCGTTGCATTGTCATAGAAGCCCACATTACGTGCGTAGTCTCCGCCAAAATCAACATCGAGGTTGAATGCCTTTTCTTTTCCTAGTCCAGTACTGAATCCGACTCCGCCTCCACCGTTCCAGTTGCCGTTGATGTTCATCGGCATGGTGGTGCGCACACCTTTCTGATTGTCGTATGTGGTTTTGTTGTCGATGCTGTTGCGAGTGGCGTTGAACCAGAGCCACGAGAAGATGCCTCTTTGCTGTTCGGCATTGAAGGTGTTGAAGTCGGCAAAGATGTTGTGCGAGAACGAGGGCTTCAGTTCTGGATTACCTTTAGTGATGACGAGCGGATTGGAATCGTCCTTGATATCGAGCAGGTTGGTCATGCTGGGCTGACGCGTCCGTCCGTTATAGCGCACATAGAGGTTTGTCTGTTTGTCAGGATTCCAGCGGAGGTTGACACGTGGCGCGATATTGAACACATTGCGTGTAATCTCGGGATAGGTGTAACCCATATATTGGTAGTTCAGCGTAGTGCGTTGCGGCAGGAAGTCGAGTCCGATGCTGAAGTTGTACTTCTCGCGCACCCTACGGAAACTCAGGTTGATGGTCTGGTTGTAGTTACGATATTCTGAGAACTGGCTCAAGCGGTTGGCAACAGAGTCAGTGCCATCCAGCACGTACTTCATGTCGTCCATGAATCGCAGCACGGCATTGATGTTGTATCGGTTGCTCGCCATGCTCTGCGACAGGGTATGATAGGCGTCGCTGTCGTAGATGAAGGCACGGCGGTCATTCTTGCTGTAGCTATAATCGTAAGTGTAGCTCATCTGCAGATAGGTTCGGTCGGCAATAGGTTCGCTGTAAGTGAGTTGCCCCTGTATGCCATAGTTCTTCGACGGCGTGTCATAGTAACGGTTGTTCTGTTGGTCGGTGCCCGTAGAGTTATAGGTGATGTTGGCAGCCGAGAGTTGCTTGCTTTTGCCGTCAGCATAGTTTCCGCTGACACGTAGGGTGATATTGCGCCCCTTGTTGTTCAATTTGCGGTTGGCCTGTAGTTCTCCGCCCAAGTTGGTGTTGGTGCTGTTGCTTATGTTATAATTCGTGTTGGTGTTCACCACGATGTTTGCTAACTTATTGAGGATGGTGTCGTTCGGATCATCTGTGTAGGAACCCGAAGAGCTGTATCCCCTACCCCTGTTGCGAGAATAGGTGAAGTTGGGACGGAAGATGATGTTGGTCATCGTGTCGGGCTTCCATTCCAAACGGAAATTGCTGGACACACGCTGGTTCGACGTGAAGTTCTTGCTGTAGTCCTCATTGAACTTCGCCAACGACGCACTAAAGTATTCAGTGGAGGAAGTGTTCTCTGTGTCGCTGCCATCATAGCGGTAGCGGACACTGCCACCCGTCTCCAACTTGGGCTTGGCAGTCGCAAAATTGCCACCAACCTCTTTGCTGTTGCGCAAGCCACCGCCCCAGCCGCCCCAGCGACCGCCGCCACCTCCGAAGCCCATGTCGGCCACGTTGTTGGCACTACCTAGAAGAGTGGTCTGGAAGTCATCTTTGAAATGGTTGACGTTGAAACGCTCTGCATACCGCTTCTCAGTGCCCACTCCCAGGTTCACATTGCCGTACCATCCGTTCTTCATGCCCTTTTTCACCGTCAGGTCGAGCACCGTTTCTTCTTCACCATCGTCAATGCCCGTCACACGCGAAAGGTCACTCTTCCTGTTGTAGGTCTTAATATTATCAATCATCTCGGTGGGGATATTTTTCATCGCCACCTCTTTATCATTCAGGAAAAACTCCTTGCCATCAACCAGAATCTTGTTGACGCTCTTGCCGTTGATGGTGATGTTGCCCTCTTTATCCACCTTCGCACCAGGAAGTTGTTTCACCAGCGCCTCCAGCGTCGAACCTTCTGGCACACGATAAGCGGCTGCATTGTACACCAGCGAATCACCCGACACCGACACCTTGGCGGCATTGGCTGTCACCTTGGCTGCGTTCAGAAGGATGGCATCTGTCGACATCGTGATGTAGCCGATATTGACATTTCCCTTCTTCTGCGTGTTCAAATCAACATCAACATACTTGGTAACATAGCCGATGAATGAAATCTTCAGCGTATAGGTTCCTTTCTTTACATTCTTAAAAGTAAACTCTCCTTGCGAACCTGTAGTGGTTCCTGCCACAAACGAGCTGTCAGGAAGAACAAGCAACTGCATGGTGGCAGCCACGACTGCCTCACCCGTTTCTTTCTCAACCACAGAACCGCTGACATTAAACGTGTTTTGTGCTAACATGTCGACACATGACAACAGCGTCATGCCGACCAACAATAATATTTTCTTCATATAATCATGAGTTAGAGTTTGTCAATCCTTTGCTGAATTTTGTTGCAAAGGTACGCCCTCCACGCACGAAATAAAAGAAGAAAGTAGGTGAAACGGGAAAAATGGGCGGTCAAACAGAAAGGTTATGATAGTAAAACCGTTCGTAGGCAGACAAAACAAGCGAGGCACAGGCGAAAAAGCCTCCTACCAAACAAACACCCATCCATCCTGCCATGCTCCAGCCAAGGCCAGAGAAGAAGGTTCCGAGACTACCACCGATGAAGAAGGTAGTCATGAAGATAGTGTTCACTCGGTTGGTAGCTTCAGGCAACTGTCTCAGACTGCTACTTTAGTTGGCCACCTGTAGGCACTGGGCACCGATATCAGCAAGGATAATGGCCATGATAAGCCCCGCATAGCTTTCACCAAACAGCCATGCTGTGATCCATGCGACAAGCTGGAAACATCCGCCGATGACGGACATACGGAGGACACCCACTTGTGGCACTATCTTTCCGACACCACTGGCGGCTACGGCTCCTACTACGCCAAACAGTCCAAGCATGCCGACAACATCGCTGCCAGCATGGAATGGCGGCCCTTCCAGATGCTGGTCAATACGGGACCAATCATGCAGATGAGTGCGAGGAGTCCCACAACGGGATAGAACCACCCGACAATGATATACGCGATGATGATCCAATAGAGGTTTAATCCAGGTGTCGCAAAGTGTCGATGGAAATTCTTCTTTTTCTGATCCATATTCTTTTGGCTTTCTTTTCTCATATTTAAATTATTTGCAAAGGTACTCATTTTTTTTAATGAATTTTCATCGAACTCACGTTAGTTATTAGGTCTTTTTAATACATCGGGGCATATTTGTACAGTTGCACGTTCTGGGGCAACATGTAAAACTCCTCTATCCTTGATGCAGCCTTGCTGATGCACCAACTGAGCAGCATGTTGAATTTCAGCCCGCGTCGCCGACTAACCTTACAAAGCCGCGTCACGTCGAAGGTCTTGGTAAATGTCACCATCGGCATAGGCGACTTCATCCACAGCTCGAATGCAATAGCCCGATTCGTATCTTTGGGGTTGATCTCTTGTTTCATCCTAATTTCTCAATGACGAAACTACGTGGATAGAAATCGCTGTAGAAACGACCGTCGGTGGCGGTGAACTTCAAGACGCAGTAGTTGGGATCGGTCACGCCGCCAGGGTAATACTGCTCATCGCCATCGTGCCAAATCATTTCTTTCGAGGCGGCATCCGTCAGTACTTCCATCGTGCCTCGCAGCATCATGCCCTTGAAGCCTTCAGCATCGCAGAAATAGATGCTTGACTTGGGGTTGGCCTTGTATTGAGCTACACGTATTGAGAAGGTGTTGGTGGTGAAATAGAAAGTTCTAATACCCTCACGCTTTCGAGGTGCCAGCATGGCTTTGGTCCAAGGAAAACCTTCTTGGTCTACTGATGAGATGTAAGCGATGGGCTGTTTGTCAGCCATCTGTGCAATGAGTTCTTTAACGCCTGCCAAAGCAGGGTTAACATTCATGACCTCATCGTTATTAACATCCAACGTTTGACGCCAACGCTTCAACTGGGGAAAGTACGATTTCATCATGCCAATGTACTCCTCTTTAGTAATGGGTTTCTCCATATTTTCGTTGACAGCACCTACGAACTGCGAGCAATGCTCAATCATTTCTTCCATGGTGCAGTCCTGCAAGAATTTTCCATCCTTATAGCAGTACATGCAGTAATCTTCGTTCTTGCTTCCGTCGGCATTGGTGCCGAGAACATTGTTTGTGAGCGGCATGCCGCAGCTCTGACAGAATTTCATTTCTTTATCCATTTTCATTTTATCGTTATAAGTTTTTTTCATATAGCCTGTTTCATATATGTTCGCGATTTGGGGCAATATGCCATACATTTCAAGCATGTGACACAGTTGTAAACATCGACTATCTCATCCCTTGAGACATTTGTGTTCCAGCACATTCCATGCAATGCTTTTTGTGGACATATATTATGGCAAATAGTGCAGTGATTGCATTTCGACTGCAGGATATTGTTCTTAGCAACCGTCAACGGTGCATTTGTCAAAACAGAACCCAAACATTGTGCAGATCCAAACTCTTCGGTAATGAATAGATTACTTTTACCAATATATCCGATACCACTAAGTACTGCAATGGTTTTGTGTGGAAGAGCAGATGTTTTGGTATCAAAATCGAAGGCATTCTCTGTCATTAATCCATTATCAGATTGAGATAATGCCTTATAACCATTTGAGATAAGATTATTTGCCAATTTGTCAGCAATCAATCCAACCCTACTTTCAGTCTGTGCATATTCATCGTCTATAGTATGTATATAATTCGGAGTGTTACACACCATCTTAAGAAAATGCGGATTAATGGCAATTCCTATCAGTATGGCAAAAGGGAGTCCTCGGTTTTGCTTTATATCTAACATGGAAATGTCAACGAAGTGAATAATATCCACATTCTCGTTTCTCAGTTGTTGCTCAATTTCTATATTGATGTTACTCATTGAATGTACTTAATGGTTTTTCTGCTCAATGGTCAGCGTGACAGCTTTTCTTCTAAAATACCATTTACGGTCTTGACCTCACAACCTTTGCTTTCGTAGTAGGCAAGCATTTCTGGCAACTTTTTCAGATCATAGCTTGTGACACAGTCGGAGAGGACATGAACCGTGTATCCCGCTTTAGTCATATTGAAACACGTCGATTTTACACAAGCGGTAGCATCAGCACCTGCCACGTTGAACTCATTAATATCGTTCGCTGTGATGAATGCAGAAAATGCCTCGCTTGTAAGGGCGTTGCTTTTCGTCTTCACGAAGATGTTGTCTGACACGACCTTCATTTCAGGCACCAGTTCCTCGCCTTTGCTACCAGGCTTGAATGTCCGAGTACCTGCTGTGGTGTTATTATGTTTGATATAGACAATGTGCATCCCCTCAGCCACTGCCCATTCAATGGCAGCATTGATGTTGCCGGTGATGTCCCGATAGTGCTTGGTGATGTCGTTCTGAATGTCGATAACGACAAGTGCTTTTGTTTGCATATCTTTATTGTTTAGTTTGATGCTGCAAAATTACTGATATTAGCGGGTTATTCCAAATTTCTGGGATATTCTGCAGGGTTCTGTGACGAATGACAAGACTATTTCGTACTTTTGCATCCCGTATGAACAAAGGTCGCAAAGAAACATTAACGACGCGAATCATCAGTACCACGTTCATAGTGGTGGCATTAGCGGTGTTCAAACCCTTCGGACTGGATGCACGGCATTGACAGGCATACATGCATCTGCTGGCATTAGGGGTGGTGACAGAAGACCAACCATTTGACGGAGGCAAAGATGTAAACAATTCTTAATAATGGTAGGAAATTGATGTTTTTTAAGCACTATCTGCGAAATTGGTAGATTATTAGCCAATTTGTGTAATACCTATATTAACGTGTTCTGTGAGTCCGCCATAACTCTTCGCTGCGGTTTGCAGGGCTTCCTCCGTCGTGTATTGTTGGTACAGGGTACAACAGGTGACAATTGTTTGCGGCGAGCAACGGTTGTCAGCAACCCGTACCAGCGCCCACCCCTTCATCTCATCAGCGAACTCTTCACCCTCCAGTACAAAATGACCATCTACCACACTCATCTCACTTCTCGATACTTCATGCATACTGAAACGCACTCGAGGAAGAGAACCTTCTATTTTCTGTTCGGCGGTATAGAGCCACAATTTCTCATGGAAAAAACTTTCTCCTACTTTGAGGTCAGTCAGCAGGGCGGGAATACCATCCACTTTCCCCAGCTCTAACTGCAATGTAGGCAATGTACCATCGCTTACTGGTATGCCTGGCATCAGGAACGACGCATGTTCCATCAGTAATTTCTCAACATACACCACTGGCAACCGATTAGCCAGTGATGCGAAATTCTGATAGGCGTTGCCCCGCTCTGTGAACATCGTCTCGCAGAACCTCAGCATCTTCCATAGCGCTATGGTGTGGCGCATCTTTTGACGTTGCTTGAACTGCGGCAACGTATTGCTACGCTTTTCCATCGATTCCGACACACGACTTATCACTTGCCCCTGTCGCTTATAGAATGTCACGCCACCGACGCGCATCTTCTTAGGAATCAATAATCCCAATCCTGTACTTTTCTTCTTCATCGTTTAGTCTCCTATATTTTGTAGTTAGTATCTTTTTATTTTTTACTGTCTTTTGTCTTCCCCATACTGTAACCTCGGTACTGTCTCGGTATTGCATCAGTAATCGTTCGAGATATGTCCATTATTTACTCTATATTTATACACTATATGTTCAGTTATTGACTGAGCAAATACTGGACAAGTACTGAACATATACTGAACATATACTGAACAAAAATAAAGACTACTCCCCTGCTATATCGGCGCAACACTGAGCTTAGTCCTGACCTTCTACGAGGCAAAGGTACAAAAATTCCTCCATATCATCGCGATACGGAGGAATCTTTTGTGATAATTTAGAAGAGTCACCATTTTTTTCGTATATTTGCAGCCATATTTAACTAATAAATAACGTGAGTTCGACGAATTTCTCATCACCACCAAACATTTCCCCTATTTTTTATTTTGTATCAATAATCTCTTTTATATTTCTCGCAGAACCTTTAGCCCGACGTGGTTAAATCGCAGAAAGGGTAATTCGATATTCTGAAACAACTTTCTTTTTGAAATATATTTACACTATTAACATTTCATATTTCTTATAAATAATGTTAAATATATTACATTTTGATAGGCTATATTTTGTTTACATTTCAAAATGATGTAACTTTGCAGCGTGATTTGATGGACAACATCTGTCACAAAGTAGTAACACAAATAAATCATTATGACAAACAAGCAGTAACATTATGAAAGTAAAGAAACGTTGGGTGATCTTAATGACGGCAATGACGTTGATTGCCCTGACAGGAGTATTCGTAGGGGAGCCTACTTTTGATTGTGATTGGTCTGTAATTTCAGCTGCCGATGTGGCCTGGCTCATTACAGCCACTATTTTTGTATTGATGATGACACCGGGTCTTTCCTTCTTCTATGGCGGCATGGTGGGCGCGAAGAACGTCATCAGCACGATGTTGCAATCGTTCATCGCTATGGGACTCATCTCGGTGTTGTGGGTGGTCATCGGTTTCTCCTTGTGTTTTGGAGATGATATCGGTGGTATTATCGGCAATCCGCTCACCTTCCCAATGTTCCATAATGTGGGAGGGGCTATTTACACCACACCTGCTGGTAACATCTTAGGTGGTGCTTCCATCCCATTGGCACTGTTCGCCCTGTTCCAAATGAAATTTGCCATCATCACACCATCGCTTATCACAGGCTCGTTTGCGGAACGTGTACGTTTCTCTGCCTACATGTTCTTCATGATGTTCTTCTTCTTTATCATCTATTGTCCGCTGGCGCACATGACTTGGCATCCTGAGGGACTGTTTATGCGTTGGGGCGTGGTTGACTTCGCTGGTGGTATCGTGGTTCACGCTTCGTCTGGTGTGGCTGCTCTTGCAGGAGCCATCTATCTGGGCAGACGCAAAACTGACACCCACAATAGCGAACCTGCCAATATCCCGTTCGTGCTTCTCGGAGCCGCTATGCTGTGGCTGGGTTGGTTTGGTTTCAATGCTGGCTCTTCGCTCCATTCCGACGGGCAAGCCATCAAAGCGTTCCTGAACACGAACACAGCTGCGGCTACGGCCATGATGACTTGGATATTCTTTGACTGCCTGCGTGGCCGCAAACCTTCCGCTATGGGTGCTGCCGTGGGATGTGTCGTGGGTTTGGTGGCCATCACGCCTTCTGCAGGCTATGTGACTGTGGGACAGAGTATCTTCATTGCCTTTGTCATCACACTGATCTGTAACATCGCCGTCTATTGGCGTTCGCACTCGAAGATTGACGATGCTCTCGACGTATTCCCGACACATGGTACAGGTGGTATCTTCGGCACGGTGCTCACGGGTATCTTCATCCAAGAAGGACTGATTGCAGGTACATGGGACGGTTTCGTGATTTTCCTTCTCCATCTGCTCGCCATTGCCATAGTCTTTGTCTATACGTTTGCCATGAGCTGGGTAGGCTATACCCTCATCGACAAGCTCATCCCCATGCGCGTCTCTGTTTACAGTGAAAAGGTTGGATTGGATTATAGCCAGCACGATGAACACTATGGTCTAGCCCATGTAGGCGAACGAGAATTAGCCGAATATGAGGAGCATATCCGGCGGAAGGAATTGAAAACAGAATAGGTTCATTCACCACTCTGTGAACCAACGGTCAGTGTGTAGCCATTCTTGTTGATACGCCCGTTGTTTTCCAACGAGGAAACATAGCTATCGGCAGTAAGGTTCCACACTGACCCTTTTTCGATGGTCACTTTTGTCGAGATAGCATTATGGTCTGAGTCAATGGCACCGTTCCAAGTGACGTTCTTGCCCACAGTGACAGCAGCATTGTTCACCTCATCGGCATCAACACTGCCTGAATACGTCCAACTGCTTTTAGTAGTTTGCAACACAAGGTGCCCCGTTGAGCCATTGCCTCGCTTCTCATACTCTACACTCATCAGTCGACCACTCGCCACATCAAGTGTCACATCCGTCAGGGTCAACGTGGCAGCTACATTGGTCACAAAGCAAAGGGGTGCATGACTGTCAGTGGTCGTCAGCTTCGAGTTCGTGATGGTGCAGACGGGTTTCGTACCCTCTGCATCACCTGAGTGTGATTGGTGTAGCAGGATGCCACGCTTTAGCGAGTGGCTGGTCATCGAACAGTCGTTAATATAAACGTGATTGGCACCCTCGACCGTCGCTATAGGACCCTGTTCCGACAAGCCCGTCAGGTTGTTGGCTGTAATGGTACCCGTAGAATAAAGCACAGCCGACTTCTCGCCCAAGGCCGTCAGCGTACCCCCCGTCACCGTCACGGTTCCACCACCTCTGTCAGTCGCCACTGTTGAACTAGTGGGTCTTCGAGTGGTAATGTTCATGTTGGAAGCGTTGATAATGCCGCCAAACGTGGCATGCAAACCACGTGATACGTTTTGTGAATTGTCTATTGTCACATCGCTCACATTGATAGTCGCCCCATTGGTGGCAAACACAGCGTTGCTGCCTTGCGATGCGGTGGTGATGCTACCACCCTTCATGTTGATGACAGCATTGTTGCCCGAGGAATAAATCGCAGAGTTCGTGCCATAAAAACTCGTATCATCGCCCGAACGGCTACTGCTGTCACCCGTCTTCTTGATGGTGCAGTTCTTGAGATTGAGCGTTCCGTTTGTCACCTGCACCACATTGTAGTCAGATGCTGCAGTGGAAATGCTTTCTTTGTTCTTGTTCACGGTCGAGCCATCAGAGAGCGTATATGCCGCCCCTGTAGGAGATTTAGCTGTACTCCTACGTGATCCTGGTTGTGCCACCACGCTGGTGGTCACTATTAGGAATGTTGCCAATAAAAAAGTCTTTCTCATATTCGTAGGTATTGATAATTCGATGCAAAATTACAGCACCTATCTCATATCAGAAAAAAGATTCAACGAACGGCATTATTCTTTCAGTGAAAAATATATAACAAAGGAGTAACTTTTTTCATATAAGATGCATTTCATGTTTAGATACAAGTGTATAGGTGTGTATAGCTCGCCAAGACATTCTTGTGCCTGATCACAGGTGTGGGCACAGGATTTCCCTTGGCATCATAAACTTGGACGATGGATGGGGGCGTCTCGCCCAAGAATTGGGTGTAGTGGAACTCATGTCCGCGGTATTCCTGTCCATCGAGGAGGAAACGACGATAACCCAAGGAGAGTTTGCGGTCTGCCTTGCGAGCTGTAATGCGATAAGGCAGCACGTCACACATGGGGTATTCACCATCGTCAGTGACAATGCTCTGGCACAGGTACATCATACCGCCACATTCTGCCAGGATATGTCCTCCGTGTTCGGCATAGTCACGAATACGCAGACGAGTCTGTTCCATCGCCACTAATGCCTTCAAATGTTTTTCGGGATAGCCACCAGGCAGATAGAGCAAGTCGCAGTCGGTGAGGTCGGGCACGTCCTTCTCCGGATCGAAGAAAATGACGATTTTCCCCTCGTGAACCCATCGGTCAATGTTCTCTTGATAGTAGAAAGAGAACGATTCGGCATTTCGTGCCATCACAATTGTAAAAGTCTTTCCCATTGCACGTTCTCCTCTAATAGTTTCATCAATGTCTCGTTCTTCGCCTCTTCAGAGAAATCCAGTCCCAAATAGCGCGAACCTTGTTCCAGTTCGGTATGTTTCGGCAGGAAGCCAAAACACGCTACATGCAGGTCATCACACACCTCCTGCAGCATTTGCCGATGACGCTCAGAACCCACCTTGTTGAATATGACACCTGCAATACGCACATCCTCACGGAAATGAAGAAAGCCCGACAGCAAGGCCGCCATAGAGTATGCCGCCGACTTGGCATCGACCACCAGCACCACAGGCATATCAAGCACGCTGGCAATCTCTGCCGATGAGCCTTTGTCGCGGTCGTAACCGTCGAACAAACCCATCATTCCCTCCACGATGCACACATCGGCATCGGCACCATAGCGGGAAAAGAGTTCCCTCACATGTTCGGGCGATGCCATGAATGTGTCGAGGTTGATGCTGGGACGACCGCATACAGCTGTATGAAACTTCGTGTCGATGTAGTCAGGACCACACTTGAACGGCTGCACCACCCTGCCCTTCTTCACCAACAACGCCATCAGCCCTCGGGCAATGGTTGTCTTGCCGGAGCCACTCGTGGGTGCTGATATGAGGAAAGAATGTGTCATCGAAGTGCGAAGTTAGAAAAAAATATCCAAAATATGGATAGGTTTATAAAAAAAGTTGTATCTTTGCCACCGAAATTGGTAATCGAGCAAATCGATGCAAGGGAATCCGGTGCAAATCCGGAGCTGTACCTGCAGCTGTAATCCCCTTTTGTCAACGTCTGTTCATCAAAAGCCACTGAGGAATCGGGAAGGCGAGCGGACTGGGGGAAAGTCAGAAGACCTGCCAAAGTAGTGGATTAGTGATTAGTGAATTAGTGGATTAGTCCCTAACAAACTAACAAACCATCACACTAACAAACTAACGTAATATGGTGACACGCACAGGAGCATGCGTGATAACACAACACACTGATGAGAAAATTGATCATGGGATGGGCGCTCATGTGCCTTACCCAGACATTGTTGGCTCAAGACACCGTGCAGGGTGATTCCCTGCAAGAGGTGGTCGTTACAGGTACTGGCACTCAGCACCTGCTGAAGGATGCGCCCGTACAGACGGAGGTCATCAGCAAGCAGATGCTGAAGAACTTCTCGGGCAGTTCGGTGGCAGACATCCTATCGGGACTGACGGCTTCCTTCGCCTTCAACGAGGGTGACATGGGCAGTCAGATGCAGATGAACGGTCTGGGCAACAACTACATCCTCATCCTCATCGACGGTAAGCGCATTCATGGTGACAATGGCGGGGAAAATGACCTCGGACTCATCGACCCGCACAACATCGAGAGGATTGAGATTGTGAAGGGAGCCTCGTCGGCACTCTATGGAAGTGATGCCATTGCCGGTGTGATCAACATCATCACCAAGAAGCACAGCACGGAGGGAGTCCTTTTGGAGAACACCACACGAGGTGGCAGCTATGGCGAACTGCGTCAGCACAACGGCATCTCGCTGAACTTCGGCAAACTGAGCAGCTACACCAATTTCCAGTTGCAACATAGCGACGGATGGCAGAACACCTCGAGGGAAGACCCGCATCAGACGGAGTTTCTCATCACCGACTCACGCAACAAGACCGCGAACCGCTACACCAACTGGCAAGTGGCAGAGCACCTCACCTACTCCATCAACAAGAATCTGGAACTGTATGCTGACGGTTCCATCTACCGCAAACGCATCTATCGACCCAGCGGCAAGCATCCTGGGGTGGATGTGAAGACGTATGATTTGCGCTACAACAACGCTTCTGCCGCTATAGGTGGCAAGTGGCGAATGAACACAACCGATGTGCTCACCTTGGATGTGGACTGGAATCGTCATGCCTACTACTATGACTTCACCGCTGTCACCCTGACCGATGGTTATGTGAACGGACAGCATACCTCCTACTTCCCCTACTACCCTGGGCAGCACCAGTTGCAGAGCGACCAGCAACGTACGATGGCACATCTGAAAGGCGTGTTCTCCTTGCCTTATGAGAATCGTCTCAGCACAGGTCTGGAGTGGCGTTACGACTGGTTGAAAGCGCCCAATCGTGTGGAGGGAGGTAAGGCGAAAGACAATACGGAAGCCCTCTATGTTCAGGACGAATACAACCCTGTGGATTGGTTCAACGTGACAGCTGGTTTGCGTCTGAACAGGAACGAGCAGTTTGGTTGGCATCTCACTCCCAAGGTGTCCACGATGGTCAAATGGAACGACCTGCGCATCCGTGCCACATGGAGTCAAGGTTTCAAGACCCCCACTCCCAAGGAACTTTACTATCAGTACATGCGCAACATGAACGGTGCCTATCTCTTCTTGGGCAACACAAATCTCAAACCTCAGGCAAGCAACTACTTCTCGTTGGGTTTCGAGTACAATCACGGAGGATTCTCCTTCACAGCTACAGGCTATTACAATCAGGTGAACGACATGATTGCCCTCGTCACCATCCCCAACAGCGAGGCACCCATCGACCTCTACACCAAATATCTGCCCATCAAGACACGGAAATACAAGAACTTGGAGTCAGCCAAGACCTATGGTGCGGATGTGACCCTGCGCTATCGCTTCAACAAGGAGTGGACAGCAGGATTAGGCTACAGCTATTTGGACACTGATGCAGAATTGTACGATAGCGATGATGACGTGCTAAAGAGCGTGATCATCGACGGTATGGCACACCACAAGGGGAATTGTTATGTGACGTGGAACCACACCTTGAAGAACGAGAACACATGGGGTGCAGGCATTTACGGACGTGCCTCCACCAAACGCTACTACCAACTGAACGGCAACGGCAAGGGCTACCAGCTTTGGAGACTGACGGGCAACTATTCTTTCTCCACCAAGCACGGCAAGCAGCGTCCCCTCACCTTCAACCTCGAAGCAGGAGTCGATAACATCTTCAACTATGTGGATAAGACCGATCATGGGTTGCATCTCGGCACCACCAACCCTGGCACTACCGTGTATGCTGCCTTCACCATCCGGTTCAATCATGGCAAAAAACTTTTTAACAACTATAAGTCTAACTCTTTAAATCAAAACGACAATGAAGACAATTAAGTTTCTCATGGCGGCTGCAGTAGCCCTCATGACGGCTATGAGCTTCACCGCTTGTAGCAACGATGATGACGACAACTCATCAAACTATCAGAAGTATCAACAGGAAGTGACCAACATGGTCAACAAGCAGAAGAAGAACGACAAGGTCATCCTGATCGTGGCGTTCGGTTCCACTTGGCAACAGGCTTACGACACCTTCGAGAAAGTGGTGGAGGACTACAAGGCCAACTTCTCAGGATGGGACGTTTACCTCTCGTTCTCTTCCATCGAGTGCATCAACAATGCCCGTGCCGGTGAGAATGTGGCTCCTAAGGACTACTACGATCCAGAGCACTGGCTCACGGCTATCGGTCAGGCAGGGTACAAGAAGATTGTGGTGCAGTCTTTGCAGGTCATCCCAGGTGAGGAGTACCGCAACGTGCGTGACTCGTATGTCAAGAACTTCATGAACAACAAGAACGGCAACTTCACCACAGCCTACATGAAGAGCCTCGACCGCAACGTGGTGTTGGGTACGCCACTCATGGCTGAAGAGAGCGATGCAGAAGAACTGGCCAAGGTGCTGAACAACGAGTCAGACATCAAGGCAGCTGTTGCTGAAGGTATTGTGGCATTCATGGGTCATGGTAACCCTGAAGGCTACGACTACTATGGTGGCAATATCCGTTATGTGCAGTTGGAGAATGCACTCCGTGCCATTAACGAGAACTACTATGTCGGCACTGTAGATATGGATCAGACATTGGTGGACGACGTGCTGGAGAACATTGCTGGTCGTACCGTCACATACGAGGTGGGTGCTATCAGCATGGACGTCACATACGCTGCAAATAATGCAAAAAAGGCACAACTCTACCCATTGATGTCTATTGCCGGCGACCACGCTCACAACGACATGGCTGACCCAGATGATGAGGGAAGCTGGTTCTCGATGTTCAATGCTGCTGGCATCAAAACTGCTGCCTATGAGACCACCTTCAAGGAGGCTTGTCTGAAGGGTTACACTGACGGAACGGGTTACATCCCTGCACTCGCAGAGCGTTCTGCAGTACGCAAATTGTGGATGAACCACACTCGTGAGGCCATTGATAAGTTGGGCACAGAGGATGCACTCTCTACACCAACTACGGCGCCTGACGAGGAGTAAAAGCGAGAGAATCTCCATCAAACAAACATAAAGGAGAATCTCCATTAACAAGCAAAGTATCTCCATTTAATATCAATGATAAAAAAAGTGTTTTTCGTGGCGGCGCTCTCATGCGGGAGCGTCGCTTTTGCCCAAGTACACAAGATGGAGCATCGTGACTCCACTGTGACGGAGCGCACCTATAACCTCAACCCTGTCGTTGTGACGGGTTCGGGTCATCATCAGCGGTTGAAATCCACTGCCACTCCCGTACGAGTGCTGTCGGCTCAAGAGATTCATGAGCAGGCCATCAGCACCTTCGATGGTGCCTTGACGCGTATGATGCCACAGGTGTCAATGGCACCCAATTCGATGGGAACTTTCCTCAGGCTGAATGGTCTGGGGAACAAATATATCCTCATCCTCGTTAACGGACAGAAGCTGACGGGTGATATATCTAATAATGTGGATTTGAACCGCATCAACATGGCGCGAGTGAAACGTATCGAGGTGTTGGACGGTGCGGCTTCCTCATTGTATGGTAGCGATGCCATTGCTGGTGTTATCAATATCATCACCGACCAACCCACACAAAACCTCATCTCCGTGACCAGCGATACGCGGATCTCGGGCAAGGGGCAGTTGACGGAGGCGGTGACGCTGGATGTCTTCACGCATGGCTTTGGTTCGTACACATCGTTTACACACGACCGTGCGGACAGTTACCAAAACAATGGGCTGGAATATGTGAAGGGGTCGGACACAGAGACACAGCCGACCATTGCGCCGCTATATACGGGGTATCGTTCCAACCTTGTGGGACAGAAATTCACTTATGCGCCCAACGACAAACTCGCATTCAACGCAGGGCTGGACTATACTTATAAGATTACCGACCGTCCAGACACGCGGGCGGACATCACGGGCGGCACGGACTATGAGATGCAGTACAAGGGCTTCCGATGGAATGCTGGTGGTATATACAAGTTCACTGCCAAGAACTCGCTGCAAGCAACGTTCACAGCCGACAGATTCCGCTATGGCAAAGAATACGATGTGGAGACCAAGAGCAACAAGGTGGGTGATTTCATTCTCTCCAAAAAGCAACATGACTACGAAGCCGACCTCAAATCCATTCTCGGACTGGTCAGGGAAGGTACGACCATCTTGGGAGCAAACTGGCGCAGGGACGAACTCGAAGCCACTTCCGGCAGCATTGACAAAGGAGTATATACCCTCGCCTTTTACGGACAGCATGAGCAGAAGTTCCTGCAATATATGACGGCGACTGTCGGTGCGCGCTACACCCATCACGAGACCTTTGGCGACCGCTTCACACCCAAGGCAACACTGATGTATTCTCCTGGTGCGTTTAATTTCCGCGCCACCTACTCGGCTGGTTTCCGAGCACCAGGTTTGGATGAGCTTTACTACCACTACTATGCCGTCAATCGTGGTAAGCCGCAGATCAGTTTCGGCAACCAGAGCTTGAAGCCTGAGAAGAGCAACTACTTTGCCCTCAATGCAGAATACCACACCGACAAACTGCTGATGAGCGTCACAGGCTATATCAACCTCATCAATGATATGGTCGTGAAGCAGAACATTGATGTGGATGACGCCTCACTCGCCATGCTGCAAGGAGAATTCCCAGAGATGAGTGCAGAAGAAGCATCCAAGTTGGAACGCTATTCCCTCTATCAAAACAGCGACAAGGGCGATGTGAAGGGAGTGCAAGTGAATGTGTCTGCCAATTTGTTCCAAGGATTCAATCTCTCTGCCAACTGGGCATACACCTACGCAAGAACCAAGAGCGGGAGTGAATGGAGTGTGCTGGAACGCAGCATTAGGAATTCGGCAACCCTTGCAGCCAATTATCATCATGCATGGGGACGCTATGCCCTCAATGTCAATCTGAACGGCCGACTGCAATCGAAGACCTACTACACTGGCTCGTATGAAGACGCCCCAGGCTATGGCGTGTGGAATCTCAACACGACGCATACGTTCGACTGCACGACATGGGCACTCCTCGAACCCAGCATCGGCATCGACAATCTCTTTGACAAAACAGATCATCGCATTGATTCGTCAGCGCGCAAATATGCTCTCTATCATCCAGGCAGAATGCTCACCGTCGGACTCAAAGTGAAGTTCAAGCAATAACTCCTTCAATCGCTTGGAGCGTATTGAAATAATCACTATCTTTGCCGCCGTATGAAAAAGATTATCGTTGCAGGCATTGGGCCAGGTAGCCCTGAAGACATCACGCCGGCAGTCATCAAGGCTGTGGGTGAGGCAGATGTGGTCGTTGGCTACAAATACTATTTTCAATTTATCACACCTTATTTGAAAGTGGGGTGCGAATGCATCGACACGGGCATGAAGCATGAACGCGAACGTGCGGAACAAGCCTTCCAACTGGCAGAACAAGACAAGACCGTTGTGGTCATCTCTTCTGGCGATGCGGGCATTTATGGCATGACACCGCTCATCTATGAGATGAAACGTGAAAGAGGCAGTGACATAGAAGTGGAGGCATTGCCAGGCATCTCGGCATTCCAGAAAGCGGCATCCCTGTTGGGCGCTCCTGTGGGACACGACTTCTGTGTCATCTCATTGAGTGACCTGATGACCCCTTGGGAGGTGATTGAACGACGCATCAAGGCAGCAGCCACAGGTGATTTTGTGACAGCGGTCTATAATCCCAAGTCGAATGGCCGTTTTTGGCAGCTTTACCGATTGCAGGAGATCTTCTTGCAAGAACGTGCTGCTGACACGCCCATTGGTTTTGTCAGACAGGCAGGACGACCAGAACAGGAAGTGACCATCACCACCCTGGGCGAGTTTGACCCCGAAGCGGTCGATATGTTCACGGTGATTCTGATCGGCAATTCCCAATCTTACGAGTGGAACGACAAGATGATCACGCCACGAGGTTATTATAGAGGTGAGAAGTTAGAGGTGAGAGGTGAGGAAAATGGTGAGAAGAAGGGACAATTGATTATGATGGAGTCGTTCAGAACCATCGAGGGTGAGTTGAAGCGCAAGGACTATCTGCTTGACCACAAGTGGGCACTACTTCATGCCATTCACACCACAGCCGACTTCGACATGGAGAACCTGCTCCATACTGACGACGGAGCTGTTGCCACATTATATAATAAGGTAAAGAAGGGCGAGTTGACCACTATCATCACCGATGTCACGATGGTCACCAGCGGCATCCGCAAAGGTGCACTCACACGTCTTGGAGTGGAAGCCAAGTGCTATCTTTCCGATGTTCGTGTGGCTGAAATGGCTGCAGAAAAGGGCATCACACGCACCCAAGCCGGCATCCGTCTCGCTGTGGAGGAACATCCAGATGCTCTCTTCGCCTTCGGCAATGCACCCACAGCCCTCATGGAACTCTGCGACCTGATCCGCAAGGGCAAGGCACATCCTGCTGGCATCATCGCCGCACCTGTGGGATTCGTGCATGTGAAGGAGTCAAAACACATGGTGAAACCCTTCAAAGACATTCCCAAAATCATCATCGAGGGACGCAAAGGAGGTAGCAATCTGGCTGCCACCTTGTGCAACGCTATCCTCACCTTTGATGATGCAGAACAACTGAAACCTGGACGCGATTTGTAGATGGTTGAAAGTTATGATTAGATTCGTTGTTATTGGTATATCGGACAACCCGCAGCCTTTCTTCCCTCCAGAAGTCTTGGAGGTCATCAGAAACGGAAAGGTGTTCTCTGGAGGCAAACGCCACCACGAGATTGTTGTTCCATTCCTGCCCGACGGTGCCGAATGGATAGACATCACAGTCCCCCTCGATGCCGTCTTTGAGCAATACCTTTCTCTCACCTCTCACCTCTCACCTCTCACCTCTGAGATTATTGTCTTCGCTTCTGGCGACCCCTTATTCTTCGGCTTTGCCAATACCATCCAACGCAAGATGCCCGATGCAGAGATCAAGGTGTTCCCCACTTTCAACTCTCTGCAGATGCTGTCACACCGTCTGGTCATACCTTATCACGACATGCGCATCGTCTCTCTCACAGGTCGCCCTTGGCAGGAATTTGACCGCGCCCTTATCGAAGGTGCAACCAAGATCGGAGTCCTGACCGACAAGGAACATACCCCTGCCACCATCGCTCAGCGCATGCTCGACTACGGCTATACGGACTATCAGATGTATGTTGGCGAACATCTCGGCAATCCTGCTCTCGAAAGGGTCACCACCCTCTCCCTCGAAGAAGCCGCACAACAGAAGTTTGCCCTTCCCAACTGCCTGGTCCTGCATTCTCCCCATTCATTGCATCCGTTGTTTGGCATTCCTGACAATGAGTTTACCCTTTTGGACGGTCGCGAAAAGATGATCACCAAGATGCCCATCCGTTTGCTCACCCTTCAAGCCCTTGACCTGACCCATCGCCACACCCTTTGGGACATCGGTTTCTGCACAGGCAGCATCTCCATTGAAGCACGTTTGCAATTTCCTCATCTCCATATCGAAGCATTCGAGATTCGTCCTGAATGCGAAGCCATCATCCGTGAGAATGCCCGTCGCTTCCATGCCCCAGGCATCAACATCCACATGGGCGATTTCCTCAACTTCCAACTATCAACTATCAACTATCAACTATCAACTGCCAATTGTCAACTCTCATCTCCCGACGCAGTCTTCATCGGAGGGCATGGAGGTCATCTGAAGGAAATCATGGAGAAGGTTCTCACCGTCCTTTCCCCCGATGGCATCATCGTCTTCAACAGCGTCACTTCCCCTGTCGTTGACCAGATGACCGACCGTCCCAACAGCCGCCAACTCTGGGACGAAGCCTGTCAGACGTTAGGTCTCAAACAATCAACTCCCCTGCGAGTACAGATAGATCAGCATAACCCCATCGAGATATTAAAAGCCCACCTTTAGATCCCCAGCCAAAGCAACCCATCAGAAAATTTTTCTTCTGCCTGCGCGCCTAGCTCCAGTCCAACATTTACTGCAAATTCACTCGCAATTCATTTCCTTTGCCTCCCTTTTATTTTGCCGCCAGCAATCAACCCTTTTGCCGTCACCTCTTTGATGCTTTGCCGCCGTCTCTCGGCACGCTTGCCGGCGGGGCACTTTTCCTTGTCTTTTGCACCTCTTTTGTGCGATAAGGAATAATCACCTACTCAAAAAGGGAAACTTGTCAATTCAAAACGGAGAATTTATCAAGCTAATAAGGATACCAGCTTTAGGCACACCATCATTTGCCTAAAGGCACACGATTAAATGGCTAAAGGCGCACGACCTTTTGCCTTTAGCTAAATGAAGATGTAAATGAATGCACTGTCTCGATTTAGTACAGACACCTGTTCCTGAGGTCATGAACATATGTTCGATGGTCAATGAACATATGTTCATCGCCGCTTGAACATATGTTCGTGAAAACAGGGCTTATTGTAAATTCAGTTGATTTACCGACCAAATTCAGTTAATTTACTGAGTAAATTCAGTTGATTTGCTAATAAGGGTTTCAAGAGTTTGTCATTTTTTTCGTAAGGAAACTAGGAAACTACTCTTTTGTCGTCAAAGAATCAAAGGGCTGACTTGAAGGAAGAGGGAAGATGTAAGAAGGAAGAAGAGATATTTCCGTTTTTGTAAAATTGAAAGAAATAAAAGTAGTATCTTTGCAAAAAATATTTTGGAATATGGAAGATAAGATAGCCATTTATAAAGATGAAAATAACGCCATTCAACTTGAAGTTAGAATGGATGGTGATATGTTATGGCTTACCCGACAACAGCTTGCATTACTGTTTGGAAGGGACTATAAAACGATTAGCAAACATATTAACAATGCCCTCAAAGAAGAATTGGCTGGAGAAGTGGTAGTCGCAAAATTTGCGAAACCACACAGCATGGTGCTATTGAGAATAAAACTCAAACCCATGATATTGAACATTTCAACCTCGAAATGGTCACTTCTATTGGCTATAGAGTTAAGAGTCGGCGTGGTGTGCAATTCAGAAAATGGGCAAACAAGGTCCTCAAGGACTATCTCGTCAAAGGTTATGCTGTTAATGAGCGAATTCGCCACGAACAGATTGGTGAATTGCGTCAGTTGGTAGGCATGTTGGGACGCGCCCTCCAAAGCCAATCGCTCTCTACTGATGAGACCAATGCCCTCTTCGAAGTGGTGACAGACTACACTTATGCCCTTGACACACTCGATAATTACGACTATGAGCGGCTTACCATTAATAAAACCACAAAGAACTAACCTTTCCATGCAACGTATGAGAATGCTATGGAGGCTATTAATGGTTTGCGTGAGAAGTTTGGTGGCTCTGTTCTTTTTGGCAATGAGAAAGATGATTCGTTCAAAAGCAGTATCGGACAGATCTATCAGACATTTGGAGGTGAGGAACTCTATCCCAGTGTGGAAGAAAAAGCCGCCATGTTGCTCTATCTTGTGACGAAGAACCACTCCTTCAGCGATGGCAACAAACGAATTGCCGCCACGCTGTTCCTTTGGTTCCTCAACAACAACGGCATCCTTTATCGCGAAGATGGTTCTAAGCGACTGGCAGACAACACTCTTGTTGCTCTCACCCTGATGATCGCCGAGAGCCGTACAGAGGAGAAAGACGTGATGGTGAAGGTGGTAGTAAACCTGATTAATCAGCAAAATGTATAACAAAGACTTAACATTCACTTTGGAGGAATAAGAAAGAAATAACGGAATCAAAAAGGTTATTTTGTCTTATGACAAAAAAGAAGGGACTCCCGTGTGGAGGGCACTGAAAAAGTCCTCCATTTGAAGAGGCAACCTTGATTATTCATTAAAAGCAGATTGCATATAACCGTTAGGTGCGGTTTTGCAATCTGCTTTTCATTTTCCATTATGGTGGAACATGAG
>Ga0256407_10004119_pt1 | contig 24699 bp, 10 predicted proteins | sample RumenRJG_04DNA_FD_193489 | JGI IMG/M metagenome (GOLD analysis project Ga0256407, IMG submission 193489) | Bovine rumen microbial communities from Lethbridge, Alberta, Canada - RJG_04 | ecosystem: Host-associated > Mammals > Digestive system > Stomach > Rumen | place: Canada: Alberta... | reverse complement strand
TAGTTGCCATTTCAATATATTGTAAAAATCCAATTTCCTTTCTTTTCATATTACTTTATTGAATAAAAAATTAAAAAAAAACTATTTATATTTAATAAAAAAAAAATATTAAAAATATAAAAAAAATTAAATATTAAATTAAATATTTAAACATTAAAAAATATTATTAAATAAAAATGGAAATTCGTAAATATCCTTATTGTGGTGATTCTCATAATTTAATAGAATTTTTTTTAATAGTAGGATTTGATTATTCATTCATCCCAGAAAAAATATTAAAACCAATAGAATTATCATTAAATCAAAACTCAACTCCAAAACCAAAAAATTTAGATATAAAAATTTTTGAAGAATTTAAAATAGAAGAAAAACCAACAATTTTAGGTTGTGTATCATCAGATTATAAAAAAAATATGTTTCCATTAAATGAAGTATTAAATTTTTGTTTTCCATCATCACCACCAATATATCATACTGATGATGATCCTTTAATTAATATACAATATGATCCTCTTAAAAATAATATTCAAAATATTATTTTTCAAAATAATTCAATTAATGGTCCTGATAAAATAACTTTTAATGTTTATGCTTATATTTTTTATGAAAATTTCACAATTAAAAATAAACATAAAGTTTTTATTCCAAAAGCTTTTATTACAATATCACAATATCCTTTATTTAATTTTTTCAAACAATTATCTTCAGAAATTCATCAACAATTTTTATTACCTGCTTTAGAAATTCCAATGGAAATTCAAATATATAATATATTAAATTTTATTCCTGCTCCAATTTTTGATGATGAAACATATATTTTATTACCAAAAAATGAATTAAGTGAATATGAAAGACAAAAAAATGAAAATGATTTTTTAAAATTAGAACATTTAAAATTAGATGTTAATCAATTATCAGGATATCCATATTTTGATATAAATATATGTGAAATTTTAAATGTTTTACCCTTTGATGGAATAATACAAACATTTTTAATAACATTTCTAGAAATTCAAATTAATGTATATAGTAAAGCAAATGAAATATTAAATTTAACAATGTTAATTTTAGCTTCTTTTAATTATCCTTTTGACACACCTTACATTTGGCAAATTGCATCAGTTGGTATTAAAGAAATTATTGATCATACTGATTCTAAATTAATAGGAAAACCAACACCTTCTATTTTAGGTTTTAATGTTACATATTCAAGTGAATATGAAGAATGTTTAATTGATACTCCTTCACATTATAGTATTGATCTTGATAATAAATCTATTATATATGTTGGTCAAGATAATGAAATAGATGATAATATTAATAAATTATTTTCTTATTTAGGTGATGTTATTAATTTTGGAAAAGGAAATGGACCATTGGATAAAATTATTATTAATTTATCTAATAAAATGAAGGATATTTCTAATAAATTAAGTTATAATTCTGCTAATTCAAATGGTTTTGAATTTTATACAAATAATAATTCTAAGTTAATTATTAATAAAAATATACAAGATGCTTTTTATGATTTTTATATTGATATTTTAGCACTTATTTATCCTATGTATTCTTTAGAAAAATTAGATTCTCCTGAAAATGGGAAATATTATAAAGTTGTTAAGAAAGATTTTAAAGATATTGATAATTATATTCCTGGATTAAAAAATGAAGAAAAGTTATTTTTACAAATATTAAATGATACTTTAAAAATTGATTCATTTAGTCAATTTATTGAATTATCAAATCCAATTCCTATATTGTTATCAAATTACCTTTTTGCTGAAAATTTCCTTATTTTAAAAATATTATATAATAAATTAGAAAATAAATCTAATAAATCACATTATATTTTAAATATAAGTTATATGGAATTAATGGATAAAATATATAAGAAAAAAAAAGATAAAAATCTAAATCAAACTCCAATTAATTTTTATAATTTTTTCATATATTATAAACAACATTTAGCAAAAATTATGGGAAATATTATTAATTCAGAACATATAGAAAAAACAATAACACCAAAAAAAATATCATATAAATATACAAAATATGAACTTGATAATTCAATTATAGTAAAATATATGCATTTATTAAATAATATTAATCAATTAGAACTTGAACAAATTTTCCCTTATTTATCTCAAAAAAATTCTCCTGTATATAAAGAATTAAAAAATGATGATATTCCAAATTCAATTGAAGCTTTTAATATTGAACATAAATTCATTGATTATACTGAATTAATTAAAACATGTATAATAATAATTATCACTTTAACAACAGAAAAAATTTCTATTATTAATTTCATATCAATAATTAAAGAACTTTTTTTATCTATTAATTTTTCTATTAGGAAATATATTTATAAGATAATTTATATTTATTATAATCTTTGTGATAGTCAAATTAAAAAAGGAAATTATAATCTTCTTTTTAGATTAAATTCATATATTGAATTATTTGAAATAATAAAACAAAAAGGAATTTTACCAAATTCAAATTTAGTAAATGTGATAAGTGATATAATTACTTTATATGAAAAAGAAAAAAAAGATTTAAAAGATTTTGAAGAAGAAAAAAATACAGTTACTCAATTTTATAAATCAATTGAAAAAAAAAGTATATCTCAATTATATAAATTAGAAATAGAAAATTCAAATAATGATAATAAAAAAGAAATTTTAAAACAAATAGAAAATATAGCATATGATGGTAATATTAAAGAAAATGAAATTAAACTTCATTTTACTTCAGATTTAATTTCTTCTAAGAATTCTGATATTAAATCATTTATTTTTTCACCTAAAAAATTATTTAAAAATTGTAATAAATTATTTTATATATTTAATCAAACAATGGATTATAAAATAATAGAAGATAAACAAGAATTTAAAGAAATTATTATTAATTTATTTTATTATGTGCAAAATATTCCAAAAATAAATTCAGATTTAATAAATAAATTCTTTTTATTATGTTTATTTACTAATTATTAATAAAAGAAAATTATCTATTAATAAAAAATTAATTAATAAAATATAAACTTATAAAAAAAGAGATAAATTTATCTATATTAATAAAAAAAAATATTTAAAAAAAGTTGAAAAAATGGGTAATGAAATAATTAAAAAAGAATTTACATTACCAAAAACAAAAAATGAAATAAACGAACCAAAAAGTCCAGAATTTATTTTTAACAAATCATTATTCCCAAATATAGAAAATTCCAAAAATATAATAAATATATTTAATGAATCATTAATAAAAAAATATCCACAAAATTCCAAAAATACATCATTTCAAAATTTAAAAGAAGAAAATGAAAAAAATCTTCAAATTCAAAATTTAAAAAAAGAAAATTTAAACATAACAAGAACAACAAATGAATCATCAGAATATGAAATAAATAATGAATCAAATAATACAATTCTTGAAAATGAAGATTTTTTAGAAACTGAAATAAAAACTTCAGTTGGTTCATTAGAAATGGATATAAGAGAAATATATAAATTTAAAGATTTAATAGGAGGAGGTCATTTTGGAACAGTTAGAAGTGCATATAGAAGATATGAAAAAACTCCTCATAAATTATATGCAATTAAATCAATTAATATAAGAAAAATTTCAAAAAATAATTTTGATGAATTAATAAAAGAAGTTGATATAATTTCTTCTTTAGATCATCCTAATATAATTAAATTTTATGAAACATATAATGATAAATTTTACTTTCATATTGTTATGGAATTATGTAGAGGAAAAGATTTATTATATAGAATATATAAAAATAAAATGGATGAAAAAAATATTTGTTTAATTATTATGAAAATTTTACATTCAATTTCTTATTGTCATTCTAAAGGAATAATACATAGAGATTTAAAACCAGAAAATATAATTTTTGAAACTCCAGATTTAGATTCTGATATTAAAATAATTGATTTTGGTTTATCTAAAAAAATTCAGAATAATGAAAAATTACATTCTATTTTAGGAACACCTTATTATGTTGCACCTGAAGTTTTAAATAAAGAATATAATGAAAAATGTGATTTATGGTCAATTGGTATTATTACTTATTTATTAATAATTGGAGATTTACCTTTTAAAGGGAAAAATAATAATGAAATATTTAAAAAAATATTAAATGATAATATCAATTTTAATAAAAATAAATGGAAAAATTATTCTAATGATGCTAAAAATTTTGTTAAATTACTTTTACAAAAAGATTTTAATAAAAGACCATCTGCAAAAGAAGCTTTAAATAATAATTGGTTTAATTCAATATTTTCAAAAATAAATAAATCTATATTAATAGAACCAAATATTTTTATACAATTAAAAAATTATAAACCTTGTAATTTTTTACAAAAACTTGTATATAAATATATTATAAATTCAATGGGACACTCAGAATTAAAAAAATATAAAAATGCTTTTTATGTTTTTGATTATAATCATAATGGTTATGTTGATTTATGTGAAATTAATTTAGTTTTTGAATTTTTAAAAAATGAAATTTCTGAAGAACATATTAAAAAATTAATTATTTCTTCTGAAAAAAAAAAATATTTAAATTATACTGAATTTATTATATGTTGTCTTAATTTAAAGGAAATTATACAAATTGAAAAATTAGAAGATGCTTTTAGATATTTTGATATTGATAACGATGGTTTTATTGATGAAATTGATATTAAAAAAGTTATGTTAAGATTTGGTAAAAAAATTTTAGATGATAATAATATTAAAAAAAATATTAAAGATATTGAAAAAAATAAATTTTTTATTTCTAAAAAAGATTTTTTTAATTATTTTAGTCATATTTTGGATATACCAAAGGAATATCAAATTTAAATAATCAGGAAATATAATTAATATTTTTTTATGTACCATTAGATAGTATTAACAATAATTTTAGTACTAATATATAAGAGTTTCATTTTTAAAAACAATTCAAATAAAGAATTGCTTTTTAAGTAAAATATTGTATATATTTTATATTAATATAAAAATAGAGATTTTAATAATTATTAATTAAATTGTCAATTGAAGGTTTGTTTAGTTATGTATTTTTTAGAAAATAAATTCAAAATGTAAATAAAATTTAATTATTTAAAAAATAAATAAGTAATTTTTTTTACTGAATTTTTCCTCTTTTTAAATTAACATAATAACAAAAAAGAATCCAAACAAAATATAAATAAATTCCTAAAATAAAAGCTTCAATAAATATATAAGTTAAAAGTTTTAATCTCAAAAAATCATTTTCATAAGGATTTAAATAGCCCACTAACATTAAAGAAGCTTGAAGAAGATATTGTATTAATAAAACAATCCATAAAATTGAATAAATAATATATCCTAAATAAGCATAATTAATATTCATTTCTATTGTTGAATCAAAAATAAAATATGTAATAATTAAAAAAGTAACTGATATTAATAAATCATAAATCACTTTTAAAAAAGTTTTATTATCAAATATATTTAAAAATTCAGTTATTGAAACCAATAAAGTAAAAATTGAAATTATTCTTACAATTGTTTTTAAAGAAAAACCAAAAAAAGAATCGTCTATTATATTAGTTTCAAATAAAAATAAAAATTTTTCTGGTATATTATTTTCTTCTTCTTTTTCTTTTATTTCTATTTCATTTGAATTTTCCATTATTTATTTATTTTCTTTTTTATTAATTCAAAAAATTGTTTTCAATTTTGATTATATATTTTTTTTAATTATTATATAACATAATATTTTTATTAATATTTTCAAATAAAAAAATTAAATTAAAAATACATTATATATTATTTATTTATACAAAAAATTAAAAAATTAATTTATATTTTTATTTCCATAAATCATTTCTTATTGATTTAAATTGATTATAACTTCTCCCAACTGTATAAGATAAAAATCCATTATTTTCTTTTGTAGTATTAAATTTATGTGTTAAATTATTTCTAATATAAAAATTATTATTTTCATTTGAATCTAATAATAATTCTTTTCTCTTTCTAAATCCTCCTCCATAATTATGATTAATATTATAATTTCTTTTTGTTTTTGAATTTTTTGAAGAAATAATAAAATTATTAAAATTATTTATATTATTTTGTTCTTGATTTAAAATTGTTTTTTGATTATTATTATTATATTTTGATATTGAATATTGATATGGTAATCTTTCTGTTACTATACTAAATTTATTTAGGTAATTATTATTATTTTCATAAAAACTTTTATAGAAATTATTCATTTTATTTTTTGATGAACTATTATATCTTTTATTTATTACTTTTTGAGAATGTTTATCATTGTAATTATTTATGTTTATATTATTTAAATTTATTTCATTTTTATTTGTATTATTAATATTATTAATTGGTAATTTATTTGTTTTTAAAATTTGAAATTTGTTTAATTGAAACGCATTATTATTTTCTCTTTGTGTATATCTTGATTGTTGATAATTATTATCTTGATTTGAAATATTTGAATTAATATTTTGTTTAATAGGTAAATTAACTATTTGAATTTCTTTATCATTATTTTTACTATCTTTAATATCTTTATTAATATTATTTTTTGAATTCAAACTTTCAACATTTTCATTTTTATTTTTATTATTAGTATCATTAAAATTATTATCACTATTGAAAGTAACAACATTTTTCTCTTCTTTTTTCTCAAAATCACTCCAATTTTTAACATCAAAATTATTAATGTTACCTAAACCACAATTCTCATTTTTTTTCTCATGATTTTCATTAAAATTTAATTTCCCAAAATCTTTAAAAGCAACAATTAAACAAGTAACATTATCAAAACTTTTCCTAGCCATAGCACATTTCAAAACAAAATCAACAACTTTCCCACAAATATTATGAACATTTAATCCATTTTTAAAAAAATGATTAATAATCATCCAAACAGAATTAAAAATATCTAAATTATTAATTTGATCAAAAATACCATCACAACCTAAAATAAAATAATCAATATCATCATTAATTAAATCAAAAATATAAATTTCAGGATTAGGTATTATAACATTAGGATTTCCTCCAAATTTAATATTTTTAGCTTCAATATCACCAATAGTTCTACTTACTGATAATCTCCCTGGAAAAACTCTATAAGGACCAATTAAAATTTGATTATTATTATTATTATTATTATTAATATTATTAATTGGTGTTTGACTTTGATAAACTTTACCTCCATTTTTAATTATTCGATTTTTTTCATTTTTTTCATTTGGTTTATGATCAATTGTAATTTCTCTTAAATTTTTCCCATTATTTGTACTCATAATACATCTTGAATCACCAACATTTCCAATATAAACTTTATTATTTACTATTAAAATTATTACTGCACATGATCCACTTCTATCATTAACATTATTATTATATGAATTTAAAGCATAATTATTAAGAAAATCATTTTCTGCTTGTAAAAAACCATTTTTAATTGCTTCTGGAATATTATTTGGAAAATTTATATCATTACAAATAAATTTATGTAAATTATCTCTTAAATATTCAGCACAATTTTTCCCTCCATGACCATCATAAATTGCAAAAAAAGAAACTTTTGGCCATTTTCCTTTAATTTCTATATTATAATTTTTAGGTTTGTTCATATTTATAATTATTGATACTCTATCTTCATTATAATTTCTAATTAACCCTTCATGTGTGTTTGCAGCATATGCTTTTATAATTCCCATATTTTTATTTGAAGTTTTACCATTTTCGAAATTTTTTATTTTCATATCTAAAATATCTATTGTCAAAGGACGATTTGATTCTTTTCCTATATATTCTGATATGTCTATGTAATTGTTATTTTGGGTTTGGTCTTGATTTATTGGTTTTTTTAATGGGACTTTGTTTTTTAAAGGAATTTGTTGGTTATTTGATGTGTTTTCTTGAATTTGGGAATGAGGATTTATTTTATAATAATCATTATTTACTTCTGTTAAATTTTGCTTTGTTAAATTGAAATTTTGGTTTTCTTGATTTATATTATCTGTTTTTATTAAAAAATGATGTTGTTTTAATGACATATTTTTTTAATTTTTTTTTAAAAATATTTTATTAATTTATTTTTTTCAATATAAATATCTTTTTATATTTAATTTTAAAAATTTTATATTTTTATTAAATTTATTATGTTTAAAATTAACTTAAATTAATAATATTTTTATTCAAATATTTTAAATTTATAAAAAATAATAAAAAAAATACTATTTATTAAGAATTATTTATTTATATATTGTTCAAAAGAATAAAATTTATAATCTATATATATAAAAATATATTAAAAATCAATTAAAAATAACATCATTAAATCTTATATTCTTTTTTGATATCAACTATTTTACAAGAAACTATATAAAACCCTTTATCTAAATTATCAACTTGAATGCTTGTTTCATTTTTAAATTTAGAAATTGGAACAATTAATTTAACAAAAATATTTTTATCTTCAAAACCAAGACATTTTTCTCCATTATTTGAATTAAATTGTGTAATTGCATTATCTTTTTTAACTTTTTCAATATATAAATTATCAAATAATTTTTCATTTTTAGTTAAAATATTTGAACAAATTAAAAAATTATTTTCATTAATTGAATTATTATAATTAAAATTATAATTATAATTATTTGATTTTTCTTCAAAATCATATTCATAAACAATAACAGTTTTATCTTGAAGAAATTTTTTTTTTCTCATTGTATAATCTTTTTCAATTTTAAAAGGATTAATTTGTTTATTGGATTCATTTATTAAATTAATACATTTATTTACATTATCATAAGGAATAATTTGATTTGAATTTATATTTTCATTTAATTTTCTTAATTGATTTTCATTATTTTGAAAATTATTATTCCCATAAATAAATGTACCAATAAAACATAAAATTGCGATTATTCCAGTAATTAAAGTTGTATATTTTCTTTTTTGATTTTTATTATTTATACAATATTCATTTAATGAATATATATTTTTTTCAAATATTAATTTTTTACATTCTGGACAAAGTGATTGTATTGATTCTTTTATTATATTTATATCAATATCTCTTTTTTCTAATTCTTCTTTTAATCTTGTATTTTCTTTTATTAAATCTTGAGTTAATTTTTTATAATTTTCTAATTCTTTTTTCTTTTTATCACGACTTTTTTGAGCTGAAAGTCTATTTCTTAACATCTTTATTTCTTTTTTTGATTGAATTGTATTTTTTTGATTTTGATTTGTTTTATTGTTTATAGTATTATTTTTTCTTTCTTTTTCAAAATCTTCATTTAAGGGAATTTCATTTATTAAATTATCAATATTTATTTTATTTTCTTCATTTCTTTTTGTCTTTTTTTCTAATATATTTTTTTTGGCTTTTTCTTTTTTTATTTTCATTCTTTCACTCAAACTTAAATTTTGATAAATTAAAAAATCAGTCTCATTTTCATTTTTAATATCATTATTATTTGAAAATGAATAATCCATAATTTCTGTTTTCGAATTTGTAGAAAGTAATATTGAATTATTATTATTATCATTATTATTTTTTATTTCTTGTTTTACATTAAATATTTTTTTTTTTGGATTCACATTACTAATTTTAATTTCATTATTCGTTATTATAGAATTTATTTCTGAAGTATTATCAAAATCATTTGATTGAATTTTATTATTATTTAAGAAATTATTTATATCTATTTTATTGAATTCTATATCATTTTTAAATATGTCATCTTCAAATTGATTGTTTAAATAATTTATTCCTTCAATATTTTCATTCCAAATCATATTTTTATCTTTCCCTAAATAATTTTTTTTTTAATTTTTTTTATTATTTAGAATTACGTGTTCATATAATAAATAAATAATTGGTTAATATTAAATCTAATAAATTTTATTAATATAATAATAGAAAGTTTTTATTTACATATTTTCTTTCAAAAAAAAAAATTAGTAATATAATATTTAAATTTTATTAAATTTGAAATTTTTGTCATTCTCTTTTCCTAATAATAAATGATATTGTGAATATAATAAATTATAATTTTTAGTTATTTTTTCAAATTCTTCATCTTTTAACTTTAATTCTTTTTTTAATCTATTATTTTCTTCAAATAAAACTTCTTTTATTTTAATCAAATCATCTTCAAATTTTTTTTTATATTCATCTATTAATTCACTTTCTTTATTTTTATAATCTTTCACTATTTTTTTTTCATTATTTTCATATTCAATAACCTTTTTTTTTAATTGCTCAATTTCTTTTATAAATAAATCTTTTTCATTATTATTTTTATTAAAGGAATTTTTATTCGAATTTAAATATAAAGTATAACCAGAAACATAATCTAATATTTTTTCAAAATCAATAATAATTTCTTTAATAGTTATATTTTTATTTATTTCTTTATTTTTTAATCTTTGAGGATTTCCTAAAGATAAACATAACTTATTATATTTTTTAATATAACTTGTATATATATTTCCAATAAAATTTGAAATTGATTTTATTTCATAATTGCTTTTATCTTTTTCTTCATTTAATTTAATCATATCTAATTTATATTCATTATCAATATTTTTTAATTGTAATGAATATTCTTCTACTTTATTTTGTAAATAATTAATTTGATTTTGATATTTTTCTTCTTTACTTTTTAATTCAAATTTTTCATTTTCTAATTCTTTATAAATCTCATTTAACTTATTTGTAATTGGAGAAAAAATTTCTTTTATATTAGAATTTAAATTTATAATATCATCATATAAAGTAATTAAATATGAAAGTGATGGAAAATTTTTTAAAGCATTTGAAAAAGTTTCAGTAAATTTGAATGAAGGTTCTGCTTCAATTTTCTTTAAAAAAATTATTGATTTATGTTCTTTTATTGAATCTAAATTTTGTTTTGTTTGATTTATTATATTGGACATTTCTTTAGAAAAATTTTCAAAAACTTTATCAAAGTAAATAATAAACTCAGTATTTTCTTTATTTAAATCTTCTAAATTTTGATTTAATTGATTATTTAAATTTTTATAATTAGAAATTTCTATAGAATATTTTTCATTTTCATTTAACATTGTTTCATATGATTCTTTTAATTGAGTATATTCTTTTTTATTTTTTTTAATTTCTTGATTTACTTCATTATATTTATTTGTTAAAGTATTTAATTCTTTTAATGCATTATCTCTTTCATTTTCAATTTTTAAAATATTAGTTCCTAATTCATTTTGTTCTTTAATACTAATAATATAATTATTTTCTAATTCAGTTTTTTCATTTAATAATTCTTCATATTCATTATCTAATTTAGTTAATTTTTTATTTTTTTCTTCTATTATTGAAGTAAATTCTTCTAATTGATTTTCATATTGTTCATTTTTCTCTTTTAAAAATTTAATTTTTGAATTTAAAACTTTTATTTTTTCTTCATAATGAATATTCTCATTTTCTCTCCCTGTTAAATTATTTTCATATTCATTTATTTTATTTTCATATTCAAAAATCTTATTTTGACTATTTAAATAAGCCTCTTGACATTTTTTATAATCTTTTTCTAAACTTTCATATTTTTTAACTAATAAATTATAATTAGTATTATTTTCAACCAATTCATTTCTACATTGATTTAAATCATTTTTTAAAGATATATAATTTTGTTCATTTTTTTTATATTTATTTTGCATATTTTCAAATTGTTCATTTTCTTCTTTTAATTGAGTTATTGTTTCTTCTTGTCCTTCAATTATATTATAAAGTTCACTTAATTTTTTATTTTGCTTTTTTATTAATAACATTCTTTCATTGTCATTATTACTTTCTGTTGTACTTTCTGTTGAAATCCTTTTCATTTTAAATAAAATTCAAATATTTAATTTAATTTTTTAATTTAATATTTAATTATTTGAATGACCTTTAATGTAGAATTGAATTTAAATTATATTGAAAAAATTTCTATTTTTGAAAGTGAAACTCATTTTATATTTATTGGGAAATCATATATAAAAAAAGATTATTCCATATTTTCAATTAGGAAATTATTTTTTAAAAAAAATGATATTCAAAAATTAAATAAAATCCCTCTTTCAGAATTATTATCAGAAGATAAAAAAACATATTCAAAAATAGAATTAAAAAATTATTTAAAAGATTTACAAAAAAAAACTCAAGTAAAATGTAATGAATTAAATCTATATGGAATATTTGGTTTCATAAAATTTTTTTTAGGTTATTACATAATATTAATAAATGAGCAAAAATCAATAGGAAAAATAAATAAACACATAATAAATAAAATAGAAGATTTACGTTATATTCCTCTTTTTTTTTCAAAAGAAATAAAAAATGAAAATGAATATAATTTAGAATTACAATATTTATCAATATTCCAATCAATGGATTGTTTAAATCAAATGTATTATTCTTATTCATATAACTTAACAAAAACCCTTCAAAGAAATTACATAGAAAATTTAAAAAAAGAAATAATCCAAAAATCTAATATAAAAAAAAAAGAAAAACAAAATGAAAAAAAATCAAAAAAAAAAGAAAAAAATCCATTAAAAAAAATAACTTCAGATCACTTTTTATTTAATTACTATCATCAAAAAGAATTTTACATTTTATTAAAAAATAAAAATTGGTCACTTTTCATAATTTTTGGTTTTTTTTGTCAAAAATGTACAGAAATATATGGTTTTCGTTTTTTAATAACAATAATAGCACGTCGTAATAGAAATTATGCAGGAACAAGATATTTAAAAAGAGGAATAAATGATGATGGTAATGTAGCTAATGATGTAGAAACTGAACAAATTATAGAAGAAATATCAACTTCTTGTTCTGATTTTCCTATTATTTCTAGTTTTGTTCATATTAGAGGAAGTGTTCCTATATTTTGGTATCAAGAACAAAATTCTATTTTACCAAAACCACAAATTCAATTAAATTATTCTGATATTAAATTTGATGCTACGAAAAGACATTTTGATAATATTTTTAGAAGATATGGAAAACCTATTTTAGTTTGTAATTTAACTAAGAAAAATGAAAAAAAAAATAAACAGGAAACTTTATTAAATGAATGGTATGAAAATGCTTTAAATTATATAAATAAAGATTTAAATAATGATAATAAAATTATATATTATCATTATGATTTAAAAACATTAAGAAAAGATTCTAAATTTTATAAAAAATATTGTAATGAATCATGTAAATTAATTCGTAAAACAAATTTATTTTGTTTTATACCATATGATACAAATACATATATGTTATCATTACAAAATGGAGTAATAAGATCAAATTGTGTTGATTGTTTAGATAGAACAAATGTTTATCAACAAATAATTGGAAGTGCAGTTATGATTATTCAATTAAGATTTTTTAAAATTAAATCTTTTGAACCTGAAAGTGAATATGATAATATTTATGGTATTTTAACTGAATTATATAAAAAAATGGGAAATGTACTTTCTAATCAATATGGTGGATCTTTAGCACATAAACAAAATATTAAAGATGAGAAAAAATCAAAAATTAGTAAATTTTTTGGGAAAGTTTATGAATTTGTTAATACTACTAAAAGGTATTTAAATAATACTTATAATGATCAAAAAAAACAAAATGCTTATAATTTGTTTTTAGGAAAATATAAAATTGATAGAGATAAAAATAAAAATCAAATTGAAATTTGGGATATGATAAATGATATTTGTTTACATAGAAAAAAAATTATTAATGATATTGATATTAATTGGGATAAAAATGCTATTGATTATTATATTAAATATAATTTACTTTGTGATATTGATGAGAAAATAAGTAAAATTCATACTGTTACTTCGAAAAAAGAATTATTTGAATTAGGAAAAGAATTTAATTTAGATATTATTGAGAAATTAGATATTAAAAAATATGTTAAAAAATTATCTATTTTAATTAATAATGAAATTGAAGATATTTATGATTTTTCAACAAATCCAGTTTCAAATACTTTTGTTTATTTATTTAGAATTGATAAATATATAAAATATAAAAAATTACATCCTACTCAATATATTGATCAATTACTTTTTTTAAATCAAAATTTATTAGAATTAGATTTGGATACAAAAATTAATTATTTTCATAGTTCAAATTATGATAATTATAAAAATGATAGTAATATAAAGAATATTTATAATTCAAAAAAAGAATCAAATAGCCTTGTTGTTTTTGATGAAAATAATCACAAAAAAATTAATATTAGTAATAATAATAATGTAAAAAATAAAAAGAGATCTAATAAAAAAATTGAATTGATTGAAGTTAAAAATAAAAAAAATATTATTTCTAAATTAAATTTTAATTTTTTAAATATTTGTTCTTTTTCACTTGAAAAAAATGTAAATAATAATGTTTTAAACTTTTGTAATTTTAATTATAATGAATTAGTTAAAGAAAATAATGAATATATTTATTTCCATAAATTAAATAATTTAAATCAATTTACTAATTTTGATTTTTCAAATGATAAATATATTTATGAAAAAGATAATAATGATTTTTATACAGATATGGAAAAAAAAACAAATATTACAAAATTAATAGATAATATCAATAATGAAAACATAGAAAATGAAAAAGAAAAAATAGAATCATATTTATTTGATTGGAATGATGTAAATCTTGATAAAAATGAAGAAAAAACAAATATTATAATTAAAGAATTATCAACTAATACACAAATAAAAATAGAAGATGATTATATAAAATAATATTATTGAATATTTATTTTAATTATATTAAATCAATTATAAATAATAATATTATTTAAAATTATTTAAATTATTTATAGCATTTTTTAATTTTTGAGAATAAATTATTGCTTCATTTGGAATAATATTTAATATTTCTTTATCTTTAGAAAGACTTCTTTTTAAATATTTCCATATTAAAATATAAAAAATAAATTCAATTACAATAATACTAACAATTATAGTTAATCTAATAGTAATATTATTTTTATATTCATCAACAAATTTTTCTAAACCTTTTTCCAATTCAATCATTTCATATATAATTCCTTGAGAAATATATAATTCTGCATAATTAATAAAAGTACTATTTAATTGAATAATTTTAATAATATCATCAACATTTTTATTTTTATAATCTGGAATATTTGCTTGAATATAACCTGCAATAATATGAATATTATCTTTTAATCCATTATAAATTATATAAAAATTATTACAATCATAAAGAAAATTTTCATAATATTCTTTATCAAATTGTTTTAAAGTATCACAATATTTATCTGAATTTAATAAATTTTCAATTTCAATTGTTTTATCTAAAATTTTGTTTCTATAACCATTATTAAATTTATTTGTTAATAAAACAATATTTGTTTCTATAGAATATGTATATGTCATATATAAATAAAATAAATCTTTTGGTGTAAATATTTCATTTTTTAAATTTGTAATATTATTATAATTTGATAAAACTTGTTCATCATTATTTGAAATTATCATTTGTCTATAAAAAAATAAGAAATTAAAAAACATCCATCCTCTATTTGATAAATTATATATAATCTCAATTGAATTTTTTATTTGATTATCAAATTTTGAATTTAAGATAATTACAATACTAAAATAAATTAAATGAAATAATAAAAGAATTATTATTCCTATTAATACAATTAACATTTTTCGATTTGCATTCTTTTTTGAATCTGATAATTCTTTTTTTAATTTTTCTTTCATAATTTTTTCTTCTTTTTCATTTTTAATTTTATCTTCTTTTTCTTGTTTTTCTTTATTTTTTAATTCATTTTTTGGTAATAAATCTTTATTTTCATCAGTATTTGTTTTTAATCTATTTATAGATTTTAATAGCATATTTTTAGAATTTAAACTTTTAGTATCATCTTCAACATTACTTTCTAATCTATTTGAAGTTACTGATTCATTTTCTTCTTTATTTTCATTTTTATTTGATAAATTTTTAAATACTTTATAAATATTCATTTTTGTATATTTAGTAAAATTTTTTGTATATTCTACAAAAATTTGACATCTATGAATTATTAATTCACCATATTTTTTATTTACTAAATAAAAAATTTTTAAAATACTAATTTTATAATCAGCTAATTTTTTTAATACTAAAATATCAAGAATTATTGTTAGCAAAATAATAACATAAGGAATAAAAACAATATATTTTCTAAAAGAATTTTCAAAATAATTTAAATTTGAATATCTATGTATCATAATTGATATTGATTCATCTAATAAATTTCTTACACTATAACAATAATTATACATAATATAAAATATATCTTTATTTTTACTATCAATAATACAATTTTTATCATAACTAAAGAAAATAGATTTTGATTGAGTTAAAGAAATTTTATTATTATTTTCTAATAAAGTATTAATAGAAACTAAAATCTGATTTATTAAATTAGATAAAATATTAGTCGATATTTCAAAAGTTATATTTTTCTTTAAATCATAACTTTTAATAGTCTTTAAATTAAACATATTATTTATATCATTATCAATTGTATCAATATATGAATGAAGTAGATTTAACAATTCTAAAGTTTCATTTATTTCAAAATTTAATTTTAAAATAATTTGAGTTCTATTAAAATCATCCTCAGAAAAAATATTATTATCAAGGAAAAGCAAACTTTCAACATATATTATAATTTGTATTATATGTAAATTTCTAAAATTTGATAAATTAAACATTTCAGTATAATTAAAAATTGCTTTTGAATACCATTGACTACATAAAAATTCAAATAAAGCAACAAGGAATAAAAAAAATAAAGAAAAGAAAAAAATTAAAAAAAAATAATTTATTTGTTTTGGTATTGTTAATCTTTTAAAAGACTTTTGACTATTTTTTTTTTCAATTTCATTATTTTTTTCTTCTTCATTTTCTGATTTTTTAAAAGAAGAAACATGAATTAAAGAATTTTTATCAGAATTAATATTTTTTCCATTTTTTAAATGTTGTTTTTCATTTTTTTTAAGTGAACCAAAAATTAAATTATGAAAAATTTCATTTTTTCCTTGTAAATAATTTCTTTTAATAATATTTTTAAAAGCATCATTATTTCTTAATAAAATAATTTTGAATAAATAACTTCCATTTAAACCATCATTAAATTTAAATTCAATAACACTTAATCTAACTTGATGTTTAGCAAAAGATAAATTAGGATCAAAATTATTTAAACATTTTAATAAATTTGAATGACTAGTTTCTAAACTTTCTTTAAAATCATGAAAATAATTTTTTAAACAAGCAGTTTCAATAGTAACTTCAATTCCAACTTCACTTTTTAAAGAAGCTAATTGAGAATAATTATTAAAATTTAAATCTTTAAAAATATGTGTAATTTCTAATATTTCATTTTCTCTTTGAATTTTATCTTTATTATCATTATTATTATTATTATTAATTGATAAATTCATTTTAATTTGATTATCATTTGAAGGAGGTAATAAAATATTTAAAGGAATACCAAATAATTTTAAAGCATTTTTTGTTATTCCATAAACTTGACCTGATGTTGTTGTTAAAATAAATGATACTATTTTACTATTACTCATTGATAATGTTAAATTATCATGATTTTTACTTTCTTCATATAAATTTAAAGGTGGTTTCCATAAAACATGTTTTTTACTTAATTTTTTTACTAATCCTATAAAACGAATTGATTTTTCTAAATTTGGAACTGATTTTACAAAAATTATTATTGGTATTGTTAAACCATCACTTCTTAAACCAAATAATAATTTATTTTTTCCTATTATGTGACTTTTACTTTTTTGTAAATATTTTAATATGAAATCATTATGAAAATCTGCAATATATGAAGGGATTAATTTATTTATACTTTCCATTCTCAAATCATCTTTTTCATATTTAAAAATATTTCCAAATTGTAAATTACAATTTAATATTTTTCCCAATGACATTAAATCAGCTGAAATTACACAAGAACCAACATCATCCATATTAATTTTATCTTTATGAAATATTAAAAATTCATTTTCTGATTTTAAATCTTTTTGAAAGAATTTATTTAAATTTATAAATTGTTTAATTTCTCTTGATTGTTCACCATTAAAAATAACTTTTTCTAAAAATTCAAAATATAATTGAAAAACAGTTTTACTTTTAAAACTATCAATTTTTCTTAATTTATAATAAATTTTATTCATTTTTCTAAAACCATTTGAAATCATAACTGCATATTTATAAACAGCTCTTTTATTTTTTTTATTTGTTTTAGTTTCTTGTTCTAAAGGAGAAAAATTATTCTCACTTTCACTATCATTTAAATCAGAATCAAAACCTAAAATTTCTTGCCAAAATTTTATTAATAATTTGGAAGTACTATTAACTAAATCAAACATTTTATTAGTTAATTTATTAAAATCTAAAATAGATTCCATTGAAATTGCTTGACTGGAATCAACATAATATTTTTCATATAAAGGATTTTTTAATTCTTGTTGCATTTGATTTTCTATTTCTTTTTTACATAAAAAAATCTCATATTGAATTTTTATTCCTTGACTTTGTTTTGGTATTTTCATTAATTCATATAAAGCACGATATTTATTTCCAAGATAAAAAACCATTAAATAAGAAAAATAAAGTCTTATTCTTTGACAATTAGGAAAAGTTTTTAACATATTTTCACCTATAATTCTTATAATTTCATAAATTAAAATAGTTTTATTAATTTTTTCATCTTCTGTTTTAAAATCTAATAAATAAACTAAATCATCTTCTGATTTTTGTGGAATATCCCAATCATAATTTACTTTTTGTTTATTATTAATTGAAAATTTTTTCATTGTATTTCTTCTTAAAGCTTCTCCTCTTCTTATTGAAAGTTTTCTTTTTAAAGCAAATTTTATTTCTTTATATGAAGAATCTTCTAAAATATCATTAAAATTTTCTTTTATAAATTTAAAATATGAATTACAACGACATGTCATATCAAAACATTTTATTCTATGTTGTTGTAATATTGGTAAAAAAATACTTTTTTTTATACTTTCTTGTGCTCCTTCTTTTGCTAATTGAAGTAAATATAATAATTGAGCTGCACATAAATTTTCAGTTAAACTCATTTTTGAATTTATAAAAAGAGTTTTTTGATTTAATTTATCTACTACGAAAAGTAACATTATACCAAAACATATTCCTGTAAAAATTTCTAAGAAAAATGATGAAAGTTTAAAATTTAATGAATTGTAAAAATGATTTATTATTCCTAATAGACTATAAAATAATATTGAAAATTCATAACAGGATTTTATAAATCCTATAATTTTAACTCTGAAAAAATGTTTTTTTAATCTTATTAAAGTATGAATTATCATTAATACAGAAATTAAAATACTTTTTATACTAAAACTATATTTAAATTTTATTATATAACATAATGATAATAATATTTTTTCTATAAAAATTATACAATATATTAATGAAAAACTATTATTCCATGGAACTTTTGGAATTAAGTGATTTTCATTTAAGAAATATGCTGATAATAATCCTATTATTGTTAATAGAAATGAATTAATTGTTGAAATTACAATATTAAAATAATGAAACCAATCATGACAATTTATATTAGAAAAATTTAACATTTCAGATTTGTTTGAATTACATTGATAAAAAGAAAAGTATGTTGTATATAATGGAATAGTTAAAAATGAACAAATAAATAAATCAAAATAAAACATTAATTTAAAAAATATATATATATAAATTGTAATTTGATTTCTAATTTCTATAATGTTAAAATAATAATAAATATAAATTACAATATGTAAAATTAAAAAAATAAAAGAACCATATAATAAAATTAATGAAAAAAGAAATGAATGTTCTTTAAATAAAATACATGAAATTTTAAAAAGTTTAATTGGATAATATAATGAATGAAATTTATGAGTTTCTAATTTTATTTCACTTATTTCATCTTTACTTCTTATATCAAATAAAGTTAAACCTGTCATTTGAAAAAATTCTAAAGTTATTAATAGAGAATAAAATAAATTTGATGTCAAAGCTGAAGGAATTAATCTATAATAAGTTTGAAATATTGAATTTTTTAATTTTCTTATTATTATTTCTTTTCTCGATTCCTTAATTTGAAATTTAGCTTCATCATCATCATTCATTTTTAAATTTATTTAATATTAAAATATTTAAAAAAAAATTTAAAAAAAAAAAATTTAAATATCAAATAATTTCCTTATCAATATAAAAAAACTATTTATCATCACATTAAGCAAACCACGCTCTAAAATTATCTGAATCTTGTTCTTTATCTTCATTCCTTTCTTTTGAATGTAAAAATATAATAATAAACAAAATAATAAATAAAATAATAATAATAACAATAAGTAAAATAAGTAAATTTTCAGTAGGGGTAACAACTAATTCAATTTCCCATTTAACTTTCTCCTTTTCATAACCTTTAGTAATAATTAATTGAGTATTAGGAATAATTGGAGTAAAAGAATCTTTATTAACAGAAATAATATCATTACTAACTTTATCAAAAGAAGTAGAAATTGCATATAAATGTTCAATATAATTATTAGATCTTCCAATACCTTGATAAGCAAAAGGTAAAGGAATTATCATTCCACTTGTTTGAGGCATTTGAGCTACTACATTATCTGATCTTAAACCTTCATTATCTGTTACTACATATCGAAATGATGTTCCAAATTCTAAAGTTGAAAATTTTCCTTTTTTTAATACTATTTTGTTTTTTATAAAAAATTTATCTGGAGAATTATTATTCCAAATTGATATTATTTTATCTTTTCCTTGTATTATTAAATCTAATCTACCATCTTCTGCAAAATCAAAAAATGTTGCATATTGAATATCCATTTTTTCCAAATAAGTATCCAATTTTAAATCAACTTCTGTTATTTTATCTTTTTCAAATTCAAATAATTTTATAATTTTATTTTTATTATTTGTTTCATTTGTTTTAAATATTGCTAATAATCCAGGTATACCTGTTGAACCAAAATCACCTGCTCTGATTAAAGTTTCTTTTCCATAAAATGTATAATTTTGAGAATTGTTTTTTATTAAATCTATTGTTTTATATGTTTTAGAATCATTCAAAAAAAATTCATTAAAAACTTTCTTATATTTTTTTTCTTTTACATCATTATTATTTTTAATTATTTCACAATAATTTTCATCCCAATTATGATTACTTTGAAATTGATTATAAAAAATTGTTACTTTTGGTTCATTTAAATGAGGAAATAAAATATCAAGTTGGGAATTTCTATCAAAATCTCCTATTAGAAATGCACCATATTCTCCAATTTTGAAACTATAAGAATCTAAATTATATTTCTCTTCAGTATGATAATATATTTCTAAATATAATATTTGATCTTCTTCACTAGTTAAAATTAAATCTGGTAAACAATCACCATTTAAATCAACAAATGCATTTCCATATTTATCAGAAAATTTTTTATTTAAAAATTTATAATTACTTGCTCCTTCTTTATCTTTACTTGATAAAATTTCATCAAATGATTTAATAGTTCCATCTTTAGAGTATTCATCACCAAAATAAAATATTTGTCTCATATTATCTTTAAAAAAAATAATTTCCATATTTCTATCACCATTAATATCTGCAACAACAATATTTGAATTTATATTTAAATTTTTATATAAATATTCATCTTTGTTTTTATTTTTATAAAAAAGATGGGTTTCATATTCATTTTTATCATCATAAGAAATACTAATAAGAAAATCTGGACTTATTGAAGTTTTAATAAATGAATTAACAATAACATTTTTCACAATAGGATTATCTAAAGTTGAATTTAAAATAAATAACACTTCTGATTTATTAAAAATATATTGATTATGATCATAAGTATATGAATAGAAATAAATTGAATTTTTTTCTTGTTTATATGTAATAATATCTGTATATTTATCATTATTTAAATCAGCATATGCAATAACTTTTTCACCTTCTCCAAAATTTGTTTTTATCAATAAATAACCATCTCTACCTTTTGATCCAAAAATACCTTTTCCTGCTAAATCCTTTAATTCACTTTCTGTATATGATTCTTGTAAATTTTTCATTGAATTACATGAAATATAATATAAATTACAGAATAAAATAATAAAGCTAAAAATTAATGAAACATTTATCATTTTTTATTAATATAATAAAAATCAAAAAAAAAAATAATTTAATAAAAAAAATTCATTAAAAATTCCCTTAAAAAAAAAAATGCATTTCCAAAAATTCCTTTTTTTCTTAATAATAATAACAAAAACAACTCAAAACGAATATGAAACCCAAATAGAAAAATTTACAACCTTAATAAAAAAATATTTATCAAATCCAGAAATGAACAAAGCATACTTATCCTATAATCAATATATAAATTTTACAAAAGAAATTGAAAATGAATTCCCAGAAATAATAAAAACCTCATCAATAGGAGAAACATATTTAAATAATTCAATGCCATTAATATCATTTAAATCAAATTCTGAAAATAAAAAATCAGGAATTTTATTTACAGGAATGCATCATGCAAGAGAACCAGTAGCAATGATGATGAATTTATATATAATTCTCCATTTAATTTCTTTACCATCATCATTTAGAAATTATCTATTAAATAATATAAATATATATTTTATTCCTATTATCAATATTGATGGTTACATATATAATTCAGAACAATATGAAAAAACAAAAAATATAAAAAATTGTATGGCAAGAAAAAATAGAAATCCATATCAAAGTAAAAATTGTAAAAATGATTCAATTGGAATTGATTTAAATAGGAATTATGATTATTTTTTCGGTTATGATAATTTTGGTTCATCATCAAAACCATGTGAAGAAGATTTTAGAGGAAAAGAAGCTTTTTCAGAACCAGAAACTAAAAATATAAAAAATTTCATAGAAAAACATAATAAAGAAATTAAAATTGTTATTAATTATCATACTTGGGGAAATTTAGTAATAACACCTTTTAATTATTTAAATTATAATGATAATATTAAAGAATTAGAAAATAATTATTTTGAATTTTATAAAATTTATAATGAATTTGATAAAGAAGGAAATTATCCTTTTAATTATTCTTTTGGAAATGGAGATAAGACTATTAATTATAAAACAAATGGTGATGCTACAGATTGGTTTTTTGGAAAAATGAAAAAATTGTCTTTTAGTCCTGAATTGGGAAATGGAAATTCTAATAGTGATAAATTTTATCCTAATTATAATGTTACTGTTGATATTTATCAAAAAAATTTACAAAGTTCTTTATATTCTATTCAAAAAAGTAATTTTTTTATTAAGGGATTTTTAATTAAAGGGAATTTTATTTTTTGTAATTTGTTAAAAGGAAATTTGAGAAAAAAATTCATTTGTAATGAACAACAAGTTTTATTAAAATTTTTTATTAATTTTCAAAATAGAGGTTTTGGAGATTATGATAAGAAAAATTATATTGAAATGAAAATTAATAGTAATGATAAAATAAAACAAATTGAATCTTTTTGTTTTGTTAATTTAAAAAATAAAAAACAATGTTCTTATAATTCATCTTCTCTTATTTTTTATATTAATGATAATATTAATGCTTTGGAAAATAATACTTTTGGATTTGAATTTATATGTAATAAAGATGAATTTATGGAAATTAAAAATGATTTAAATCAAATTCTTTTATTTAATATAACTAAAAATATTCCTTTTTATTCTGGAATATTTTTAGATAATAAAACAATTCAATTTGAATGGTTATTTGATTCACCTAAAATTAATATTTATAATGTAAATTTTACTGAAACAACTATTCAAAATATTGAAGAAACAAATGAAAATATTACAAAAGAAAAAAGAAATAAAAATAAAATAGGAACAATTTATTTCTTAATATTGTTATTTATAGCAGTTATTATATTTTGTATAATAATTCTTTATATAAAAAGAAGATATTGTATTGATTTTACAAAAGATATTATAAATAAATTTAAAAATCAAAATATTGAAAAAAATATTGAAAAATTTCAGCAAATAAAAATCCCTACTAATGATAGCTTAGAAACGAGTGAAATAAATCAAAAAAAATAATTTTTATTTTAATTAATATTTTATATTTAAATTTTTTTTAATTGAATATTGTTATATAATATAAAATAAAAATAAAAAAATGAAAAAACCTAATGAAATAAGAAAAGAAACAACTTTTTTAACAGATAAAAAAGGATATGAAAAATTTTCAAAAGTATTATCTTTACATAATAATATTCCAATTTTTATTAATAACATTAAAATTAATTTTCCATTATATTCATTTATTAATATATGTAAAAAAGGAAATTTGATTCCTGAAGAATCTTTAACTTTTGTTTATAATATCATTGTTGATATAAATAGAGTTAATATAAAAAAAAAAGAAGTTTTTAAAAATAAAAATATAATTGAAAATGATTCTTTAAATAAGAAAAAGAATAATAATATTTTATCAAAACCAAATATTGAAAATAAAAAAAAATATAATATGCCTATTCAAGAT
>Ga0256407_10004118_pt1 | contig 24706 bp, 21 predicted proteins | sample RumenRJG_04DNA_FD_193489 | JGI IMG/M metagenome (GOLD analysis project Ga0256407, IMG submission 193489) | Bovine rumen microbial communities from Lethbridge, Alberta, Canada - RJG_04 | ecosystem: Host-associated > Mammals > Digestive system > Stomach > Rumen | place: Canada: Alberta... | reverse complement strand
ACCATCAGCATCATCGAGGCGGGCGTGCAGCTGACCTGACCGCTGGCATAGGCGGCAAGGACAGAAACGGACGAATAGAGGTTGCGGCACTCCGCACTGAGGTTTCTGACAGCTCTGGCGTTGACGGCCAGGAGCAGCGTGTCGGCGGACTCTATACGCCGCCGCTTGATGATCTTGTCGTTGTATTCCGACAACAGCGCCTTGTACTTGCCGAGCTTGTCAGAAACATCATCATAGGTGCGATAGACGTTGAAACCGGTGCTCACCGTGCTATAGACCAGGTCGATGATGTCGAAGGCACGCGTGTACTTGTCGAGTTCGATGTTGATGTCTCTGTACTGGCGGTGCGTCGCCTCACTGGTCTTGTGGAGCAGTTGGTTGCTCTCTTCCAGGACAGACCTTGCAAACAGCAGACTGCGCTGCTTCTTGTGGTCATTGATATACGCCTCTATCGTCGGGATATCCCGTGGCACCTGCGCCGTGAGCCTAAGCGGAAGCCCCATCAGCATCACCGTCAGTACAGTCATCAGCCGATAACCGAAAGGTCGGAACTTATTGCCCGTATTGCTTGTATTATTGGTATTACTCATACTCCTTATATTATTAGTTGAATCAAGGGAAACGGTCTTCGTCCTTCTCATCTTCTCTTTGATAATTGGCACTGCCGCCGTTTCGCATCCATCGCCGGTGGCACTGCTCGGCGATGCTGAGCTTCCGGTTGCTGTCGGCATTCAGTTTGGGAGCCAGCTCCTTCGCCCAGTCCAACAGACTGTGGCGGTAGTGAAGGAATTTCTCTATCATGACCAAATCGGTGTAGATGCGTGCCAGCCTTGCCTCGATGCCACGGGCTATCTCCAGCCGGTCGCTCGCCCACAGCAGGTGGTGGACATCCTCCGTGGTGTCCTCCTCCACTTCCTTCGATCTGGCATATTCCACCGTGACATCACAGTCGGGATAGACTTTCTTCAGCTCGCTGATCTTCTGATTGACAATCCGGACGTTCTCCTCATCCGACTTATTGGCATCAAGGCTCATGGTCTCTGCCACCGATGTGTCGCTCCAACTGCTCGTCAGGCTCCAGTCTATCTGTACGATGGCACGGTGAACCTTGATGCCCATGAAATACTTGGGCTTGCGGGCGATGGAGACAGTAGCCTTGAAGGTTACTGTTCCCTTGACATTTCCCACTGTGCCCTGCCGGACAAAGGTGTTGCCCGACCAGCTGCCGTTGTCTGTCCAACTGACGTGATAGGCATCCTTCATCGCCTTCATCAGCTGTGGGATGCGGTTATAGTCGTCCGTCTGCGTCTTTTCGCCCTCCTGGGCCTCCGTGATGGCCTGCCGGGTCTGTACAATCTCGTCGTTGAGGTTGTCAAGCTGCGACTGCAAGTCGGCGATTTTCTTCTTGTTGTTCTCGTAGGTTGTCCTGTACCGCTCGTATTCTTCACCGCTGGTTCCGGACATCTTACGAAGCAGTTCACTGTTCTCCTTGTTGAGCTGGTCCAGCTGAGCCTGAAGGACAGCCGCCTGCTGCTGGAGACGAACAAGACGGGCTTGCAGCTCGGCGGTCTCCACTCCACTGTCATCACTGCCCAACGATGTTCTCATGGAGCATTGACGGGTATGGGCACTGACGGTCTTGCCACAGTCGCCGCATTTATAGGTGGTGCTGCCCTTGCCCAATGTCCCCCCGTCATGACAGGTGATGCTGAATGTGGCGGATGAGGAACCGGCCAGCTTCCCGGCATCGGTAGTAGCGTAATACCGGCGGATATCGTAACCGATATAATAGGTATAGTCCGGCTCCTGCTTGTGTGTGCTGGTATAGTCGTCCAACTCCTTGGTGTTGCTGATGTCCTGATGGTCGCCGTTGGCGTTATACTGCGTCAGGCGTGCCTGCATCTGTGCCATGAACGTGTTCCAGTCCATGCTGTAGCTGTCAAAGACCTCCTCGTAGACTTCCTCCTTGATATCCCATGACTTGCTTACCCGGATGGAATAGGCATAGGCCTTGGCATACTGTCCGCTTTTCTTCTTGCTCAGGATATATGCTGAGGGAGAATAGTACATGTTGTAATGATAGCGTTGGTTAGCACTGTTGAGCTCCCTGACGCGCTGTCGGCTCCATCCGGCATGATTCTCAGAGTTGCAGAGGATAGCCTCATATTGTGCGCTGCTTGGCGTGAAACCGGCATCGCGGGTATTGATGCGGTACCAGTGGTCGCCATAGATAATGGCATTGTCGTCAGTCGGCGGATGGTAGTCGCACAGCGTCTCGGAGCCCCGGTCACGACGGTAGATATACACGCGCTGGGTGTAGTGCCGTCCTACGGCCGCCTGACTGTAGTCGTCCAGCCATCCGGTGATGTTGTAGTCGCTGAGTTTGAACAGCTCGTTGACGCTGTTCATGCCCGTCAACTTATCGATAAACTGCCTGGTGGAGAGGCTCTTAAAGTCTCCGTACAGGTTGCTCGCATTGTCAGCAAGAGTGATCACACTCGTGGCTTTCTCAAGGAACGTCCCTCCGAAGCTTGTGCCCTGTAGTAACTGGGCAAGACTGTTGCGGTAACCGGCATTGGCAAGGCCGACCCCTTTGTTGATAAGGTTGTCCAGGTCTGCCTTCAGATGGTCCTTGGTGAAACGGCCGCTGATGTCGCTGCCGATATTCTCAAAGAGATTTTTCCAGTCGACACCACCCAACTGGGTTATGTCGACGATGGCTTTCAGTTCATCGCTTAGCTCCAGGAAGGCTATATCCTTAAAACTCAGACTGCTGTTTGTGACGACACTCTCGAACTGCTGGCACAACGACTTCACGTCGTCCGTCGTCTTCAACAGATAGCTGCCCCAATAGACGGCGGTAGACGGATCCTCCACCATCAGACGGGCACAGGTGACCGTCTTGGGGATGATGCGCTTCGAAACGATGTTGTAGATGCGCGTATAGTAATAGTTCTCCTTCTCATCGTTCCACAGGTTGAGGTCGGTCAGCGCCTTGCGCTCGAGGTATTTCGAGGAGAAGATGCCGGAGCTGGCAACGCCTGCAGCCTGATAGCTGTCGTAGATCTTCTGAAGGCTCTCGTTGTGCAACGCCTCGATGACGGCTTCCGTCGCATACGCCTCAGTCATGCCCTCCATCGTTTTGTAGTCAATGTTGATGCTGGCATACTGGGCCCTGACAGGGAGCACTGCCAAGGTGAGAAGGAGAATCTGTATGACGAACGTTGGTTTCATCGTGTTGGGGTTATTTTCATCGTAATGGGGTTATGGGAATTTTACGTTTTCTTCTGAAGACGGAGCACCCTGCCAGCCTTGTTGACCTTTTGGGCGAACTCCAGAGACTTGCTGATACCGGAAAGGGTCCAGTCGCGGCAATAAGCCTCTATGGCCTGCTGATGACTGCATCCGAGCTCCGCCTTGTAGAGTTTCAGGGCTTCTTTCTCGGCGCGCTCCGTGGTGTAGGTCATATAACACTCCCGGGGCTCCTCCACGCCATAGACCTCACTGACGAGACCGCGGCGGATGAAGACCTCGCGGAAGAAACTGCGGCCTTCGGTATTCTCCAACCGGTTGATGGTGAATATCTTTCGGCACTCCACATCAGTAAGACCGAGGATGGCCTTGATGTCGTCGAAACGCTCCTTGAACTTGCCTTGGTCAAGAAGGATCGTGACATCGGAGTTGTTGATGATGGCTTCCTTGACGATCGGACTGCCGATGATGTCCTGAAGCTCCTGGGTGACAACGCCCACCATGGCCCAGAACTTTCGGGCTGTCTTATAGAGATACTGGATATACTCCGCCATCATGGGAGAGGCGACGGCTTTCCATGCCTCCTCGATGACAAGGACCTTTCGGTTTTTTTTGATACGCATCTTCTGAATGAAGACGTCCATGATGATCAGCGTGACCAGTGGGAACAGCGTCTTGTTGTCCTTGATGGTGTCAATCTCAAAGACGATGAAGGTCTCGTCGAACAGTGAGGAGTCGATGTTTTCGTTCAGCGTCCGCTCGTAGGTGCCGCCACGGTAGAACTCTGAGAGGGAGTAGTTATAGGAGGAGATGTCGATGCCGGTGATGCGGTTCTCGTTGCATATATACGGGAGACGCGCCGTGCTGTACTCGAAGAAACTGTTGAAGGACAGTTCGCTGACGACCAGCGCGCGACGGCGGTCCTCCATCTCCGCTATTCTCTTGTTGATGCGGTTCTCCACATCCTCGTTGGTGTCTGTAGGCTTGCCCTCCGTGGCTGTCTCTATGAGCAGCTTCTTGTGGAGCGCGTCCCGCTGCGACTTGCTATAACCCTTGAAGCCGTTGAAATAGACCTCGTAGTATTCCTTGATCACCTGCTCGATAAGCAGTTCCTCTATCTTGCTGGGGACAGCGGAATAGCCTTTCCATATGAGCATGACAAGGTTTTTGAGAAAGTCCATTTTCTCCACGTTCAGCTCCTCACGCTGGATGCGGAAGGGATTCATGGTGATGGGATGCTCCTCAGTATAGCTGATGTACTTGCCACCTGCATACTCACACAGCCCCTCGTAGGAGTTGCCGGTATCGACCATGACAACATCCGTCCCCTGCTCCCACAACTGCCGGATGACGCTGTTCATATGAAAGGACTTGCCACTTCCGCTGGGTCCGAGGCAAAAGAAATTGCTGTTGTCCGTGAGCTTCCTAGCACCTTCCTTGCCGGAGATGTCGATGGCCACTGGAACACCCTGCCGGTCCGTGTAATAGACCTTCAGCGGCGTGTCCTCACTCTTGGGAAGACGCTCCTTATACATCAGACAGCTGGCGGCATCGCTGAGGGTCAGGAAGCGGTCGTAGTCCTTGTTGAGCGAATAGCAGTTGCCGGGAAACGAGCCTACGAAGAGCTCCAGCTGGTTGTAGGCGCGCTGACTGATCTGTACGCCGATACGCCCGAAAGCGTTCTCCAGATGATTCGTGCAGCGTTGCAGGTCGGCATCGGCGGCCACGGTAACAACAAGGTTGAAATGGCAATAGACCAGCTGCTTGTTCTCGCGGGCTATCAGCTCCTCCACTTTCTTGATGTCCTCGACGGCTATCTGATTGCTGGGATTGGGAAGTGAGGCATGGCGGTTCTTTTTCTTGGCCAGCCGGCTCATCTCCTGCTTCTGACTTGGCAGGAAGACAACTTGGTTATAGACGACACTCAGCACGCCAGGGATGCTGTCAACCATCGTCATCAGGTCAACGGGCATGGTGATGTTATTGACCTCTATATTGGTGTAAGGACGAATGAGCGTCGGAAGGACGATGTTGTCAACGTCCACGAGACTGTACATCTTGAATTTGCGCCCTCCAAGTCCGATGTGGTCGTCAGTGACCTGGAAGTTGCTCATCGACACATGCCCGTCAGTAAAATGCTGGGCAAGGTACTGGTCTGCATAATGGCGCACCTCGTCAGCGGAGAGGAAACGGGAGGAGATGCCACGGTCGCGGAGCTGGTCACGGACCTTGCCGACCTTGACAAGGAAATCCTTCCACTTGCGGCCGTCGTAGCTGAAAAGCCGCTCTTTCCGGTTCTCCTGCGTGATAGTCAGAAAAGTGGTGCAGTCGGTGTACTCACGTCCCTTGAAATAGCGGAAGTAGCTATCAGAGAGATACTCACGCTTGCCGTTGTCCTCTCCCCTGTATCTTTTACGGGTGAAGACATCCTGCTTATGGATGGCATAACCTTCTCCAAGGGTAGCCATCAGAGAGGTCAGAACATTGGCGTAAGCATTGTACTCGGCGGTGTCGGCACAGTGCTTCTGTACGGGGTTGCGCATGGAAAGGACAGCGGACAGCTCACCGGTCTTGGTATAGAGCACGCCCATTCCCTCTATGTCCTCAATGGAGAAGTAAATCTCCTTGAAGATCTTGGCGCGCTTGCTGCCCGTACCGAAGCAATATACAGACACTGACATGCCCAGACAGACGGCCACGAAGAAGATTATAACGTATAATGTCATCACTTTTTCTTTAAGTTCTCAATAATGTTTGCAGACAGGGGCAGACACCGGATATGACCGTCCGTGCCCGCCCCCTTTCATTCAACAGTGTTGCAGTTCCAGCATCATGCAATCTTTGTGATTACAGGCGCTCACGGCAGGCGAATACATACAGCCCCCTGCCGATTTTCTTTGAGTAAAGGCCCTTGCGCTGCTTGACCAGTATCAGGGCAATGCCGACAGTGATGGTCACAGCGGCAAAGACCAGAGCCAGCAAAAAACCCAAAAGAGCATAGACGAGCATGAAGCCTAAGATGGCGACAGCGGCAGTAATGCCTGCCCAGGTTATATACCGGCCTTGCAGTCCCATGAACTCCAGCGGCCGCTGGAGTCCCTTGAACATCTGACATTCCATCTGTGAGTCACTCATCTGTGTCATAGCCCGTAGGATCAGCCTCCGATACCGAAGAAGAGAGGAAGGGCATTAGCTGCCGCAATGAGGAAGATGCAGGCTCCGACAATCATCATGATCTTCTTCTTGACATCCTGCTCCTCATTGTTCATCGCGATATAGACGGAGATGGCTCCGACAATGGCGACGACACCGGCAAGGGCGTAACAGAGATTGACGACGTAGGGCACGTACTTCACGAGCTCCGTGGCAACCTCTTCAAGGGCGTTGGTACCCGCGTCATAGCCAGTACCGGCAAGCGTCTGTGCCAGAGCCTGCATGGAGGTACCGAACAGGGCAGCGACGGCAATGATGAATGCCTTTGCCTTGTCGCAGACGAAAGAGGCTGCTGCCTTCACTTTGGAAACGGCTTTGCTAATAATTTTTTTCATTGGCAATTAAAATTTAGTTGTACATTGGTGAATGGTTTTCCTATTTTGTCGCGCGTAAATAGTCTAAAAGATAAAGTTCATGTCCTGGTAGCCATAAAGGGCGGGCATGACGATGGAGGCTCCGATGATGAAAAGGATGCCGCCAAAGAGCATCATCAGACTCTTGGTGATGTCCCCCTCATGATAGTTCATCTTGATGCAGATCTGCAAGGCGGAGATGATGACCATGATGCTTGCCACCGCATAGAGTATCTCGACGGTATAAATCATCATGGTACCGACGAAGGCCGTGGCCTCGGCAAGGCCGTCGGCTCCCCAGGAGTAGTCTACCGATCCGCAACGGGCATGGGAGGCTCTGAAGATGCCGAGCATGGCGGCCAGAATCATATACCGCCGGCTATTGGGGTCAACACTGCGTGTATTCATCTCTTTTGTCAATATTCAAGGATTCTGCATTGTTTCGTATAATGTTGCTGAGGTCCTTTGATTTGAAAAGGTTGCCCAGAATGGTGTTCTTCTTCATGTTCTTGTTGATACCTTCTAATCTTTGTGCGATTTCTTCATTGGCGGAAGTGCCGACACAGCTCCTGACTTCGTATTGCGGCTCAACCAACTCCTGATTAAACACTTCCGCCTCGACGAAAGGGCGTGCTTCCTGCTCCGGCTGACCATCGATGAATCCGACGGACGGGATGAGGACCTCGCTATTGTCCGGCGCCGAGGACTTCTCTTGGGGGGCTGACTCTGAATGAGCTTCCTGAGACTCGTTGCTTCCAGCGGGACAGTTCTCTGCCCCGGTGCTTTCTGGCGTATCAGATGCCGGTAGCAGTTCTTCCTCGGCTTTAGCCGTGATATCCGTCTCGTCGGCCTCTGTGATTTGCTCTTGCTCCGGTGAGGATGATGTGCTGGTGATGTCGAAACCTCCGGTCTCCACATTCTCTGTGACAGTCCTTGGCCGGACAACGGTACTGTCGTCCTCGTCCTCAATAGGTATGTTCTCCGTAGAGCCACCGTCTTTCCTGGACTTGGCGTGCAATTCCATGTAGATGGCGGCTGAGAAATACAGAATCTCAGCGATGGTGAGAACGATGGCAAAAATTATAAATGGGCTCATAGTCGCGTCTTTTTGTGATGAACATGATTTTATTTCCACCACAAAAATAGCACGTTTCTATAGTATAGACTGGAAAAGCTATTGTCAAACAGCACAATAGAGGCTTAAATTGAAGAATTGGTTCGATGAAAAAATAGTGATAGAACCAACATTACGGAATAAGACAGCAAGAGCGGCAAGCTGCCGAATGACACTTGCCGCTCCTGCTCAATTAAGGACTACTAGTTCAGAACAAATCGATGGCTTTCCGCTTCGAATTCTCTTCGATGACCCCGTGTTTCTGCTCATAGCCGTCAATGGCCCTGATGAAGGCTGCTTCAACAACATCCTTGATTTGAAGTCCCTCGCGTGTGGCAATGGTGCGGATCTTCTTCAAGACACCGGAATCGACAATTGTGCAGAACCTCTCCTGGTTGCGGGCCTGCTCCAACGATTTTTGCCGGAGTCTGTCTTTACCGGCCGTGTGCTTATTCCCCTTCCCGGGAACCTGTTTATCGGGAGTGTTCTCCTGTATGCTGTCAGTGTTTCCCGTCAACCCCGTAAACAGGGCATCCAGATCGTTATTTTTCATACTGCCACCTCCTTTCCACGGTTCATGCGTTCTATGAATTCCTCGGCAAGAGCGGTATAGTCCTTGGCTCCATTGCTGCCGGAAGCATAGTCAAGGATGTTGCGGTTCTGCAACGGTGCTTCTGCAAGTCGCACGTTCTTGCGAATCTTGCTTCGGTAGACAACATCTCCTTCCCACACTCTGAGCCGTTCCTCTATGCCGCGGGAAAGCTTGCTGTTCTCCCAGCGCGTGATGACAATGCCGGAGATATGGGCATGGGGATTGAGCTTCTGGCGTACCATGCTGATGAAGTCGCTCATCATCGTCAGTCCTTTGAAAGGAAGGACTTCGGAGATCAGAGGGATAAGAACATCCGTTGACGCAGTGATGGCATTCAATGTGACAAGTCCCAAAGACGGCGGACAGTCCAGGAGCACAAAGTCATAGTTGTCTTCAACTTTGGCTTTGGATAGAAGACCAGCCAGAATGTGCTCGCGCGCTATGGCGGTTGAAAGCTCCACATCCGCCATGGCCAGCGTCAGGGAGGCGGGTACGAGATGAAGGCGGTTGTTCACAGATACTATAGGCAAACAGTCTGTCTTGCCTGTCAATGCCTCATAGATAGAGGGACCATCTATAGAGGCGACCAGGGAAGCCGTAAGATTGGCCTGGGCATCCAGGTCTACAAGCAGGACACGATGCCCCTTCACCGACAGGATGCTGCCAAGATTGGCGACAGTGGTCGTTTTGCCGACACCACCCTTATGGTTGGCTACGGCTATGATTTTTGTTTTCATCTATTCAGTCTTTTATTTGTTCGAGGTTTGTTTGTTCTTCTTTTCCATCTGCACAAGATGACTTCTGTACCAGTCGGTAATCTTTTGAGACGTGACCTCTACAAGTGTAGGCTTGTCAAAAAGATTGCTTACAGAGACCTTACCTTCCCTGGTATCGGGAAACTGGAGAAGCGGAATGCCGCCCGGCCTGAGCAACGGCAGACTGTTAGCCTTGGCAACGCGCTCAGCCTCAGTGCCATAGACCTCTATCATCTTGCTGTCAGTGAAATGCAGCAACAGTACGGAACCTTCCGAAATGCAACGGCTGCTGAAATGGAAGTAGGCAAGCTTGGCCTCCATCAAGCCGTCGGCGGGATCCTCCGGGTCGAGCCGGTAAGTGCCTTCACCGATCGCCTCGACATGGAAGACGACAGGTATCTCCTTGCTGAGGGCATCCAAATGAAGAAGCTGGCCGATACGCGCGTTGATCTTGTCTTCTGAAACCACTTCTTTGCGGTATCCGGCTTCTGTCATGCCGCCTGTCTCCTGCCTGGCAGTGAGAATATAGCCGTTGTTGACGTGCTCCAAGGTAAAGAAGAGCGGAAAGATATTATGCTGTGAGTTCATCGTTGGCATCGTCTGAAGAAGTTACTGAGTTTTGTGACTGGCTGATACGCTCTGTAATTGTCTGGAGGTTGATGTCATTGCACTCGCATACGGCATCATAGTCAAATGCAAGCACACGCTCCTGGTCAAAGACCAGAACATTCTCTCCCTTGTCGTTGGTGATTCTCTTCGGCGTGCCAAGCTCATCCAGCACACGGAACTTCAACGGTGAGTAGGTCTTGCCAAAATACTCCGGTGTAGCCATAAGGTACGACATGAGCGACTCGTCCGGTATCATCACCTTGCCCTCTTTTCTGGCCTGGATATTGGCCTTGGCAACACAGATGCTGCTGCGAATGAACAGAATAAGACGTGGCTTGTCAAACGTAATGACCTTGCGGGGCTCGCCCTTTACGGTGACGGTCAGCTTGTCCACGGCCTTGATCTTGTAGTCCTGACCCTCACGGATGTCTCCCAACTGCCGCGACTTGGAGAACATAGCCCAGAATATGGCTATCTCGTCAGTGCTGTGGCAGAGTGAGTGCTGGTATTTGAGACGGTCGATGCAGATGTCATGTACCATCTTTCTGTTGAACGGAAGGGAGTCGGTGCAGTTGCTGAGACAATAATAGGTCGCAAGCATCATCGCCCAGTTGTTGATGAAGCGCTCTCCGATGATGTTGTAGTCAACCTCACTCTTAATCTCCTTCAACGCACGCTTCCAGGCGTTGCACCATCCTGCATTGAAATTTTCACGATAGCGGATGTATTCGACGGTGATGTTCGTGGGATGCATCTTGCGGAGTTTCATAAAGCTGTGGTACTTGTCGGTCTCCTCCTTGGTATGCTCACTCTTGTGCGACTCAAGGAAGAGAACACGGGAGAACAGCGCGATGTCGGCTGTCGGGATCTCCTGACCGGAGAGGACTACTCCGCAATCAACATTCGTGGACTCCCGCCTCTCCCCATCAGCGGAACGCTTGATGCGCCCGGCACTGTCATAGATACCTTTGAGGAAATCGATGTGCTTCTTGCTTAGGGAGTTCTTGTACTCGTCGAAATGGACGAGCATGTTGCTTACCTCCGCACACTTGTCACCCATGGCATAATAGGTGGTACTCTCAAGGTTACTGACCTCTGGATTACGCTGGAAAAGATTGATTAAAGAGAGGGCAAGTTCGGTCTTGCCGGTGCCTTTCTTTCCGTAGAGATTAAGGATGGGGAAAGAACGCGTGCTGTCCGTGATGATGTCACGGAAAATAGTAGCGAGATAGTAGCAATAACAGACTACGGCATTGTCACCGTACAGCTCATGCAGAAGCGTGAAGTATTGCCGGGGCGTGACCTCCTGCTTGGGGGCGTGAATGTAGCGGCGCTCATTCACATAGGCCATCTTGTTCTTCTTGTGGATCTTGGACATGGCAGGAAGATAGAAGTTCTCCTTGTCGAGGCGTATCATGCCGTACTCATCGACAGGATGCCATTTGCCATTATAGACGATGCCGTTGCAGAAAGCATAGAAGCCGCTCTCGCCAATGTTGTTCCATCCCATCTGAGGGACTCTCTGGGCTTCCTCCGTCTTGCCGTAGATATAGGCTTTCAGCATCTCGTATTTCTCCTGACGCTCGAAGAAACGGAAGTCGCCCTTGCCTTCTATCTTCTCCTTGAAACGATCGAGTTTTGTGACATCCTGCTGCTGCAGCTCGATGGTACGGCGCATATGGCTCTCATTCAGTAACTCAAAGATGCGGCTGGGCTTGACATCATCCGTGATGAGAAAGAGCGGCTTGATGACGAAGTTGGTCCATTCACGCTCGCGCCCCTGGGGGTCAAGATCGTAATAATGATTGCCACGCCGGTAGAAGTTGTATCCCCGAAGTTCCTCTGACTTTCTGTTGGCCTGACGGCGTTTCTCCTCCTGCCTCCGGCGGGCAGCGTCAGTGAGTGCGCCCTTCCATACGGAACCCTTGCGGTATTTGCCCTTCAAGTCAGAGAGCAGTGAAGCCTGGAGAACGTCTGACTGGACGTTGACAAGCATATCGCAGACGTCGCTGATGACCTTCAGCTGTTCGTCATTAGTGCCATCGGAAGCGTACTGCTTCTCGGCGTACCAGAGGATGAAGTCCTTTTCTGTGAGCTCATTCCATTTGCCCAATGAAGTGATGTAGGAGTCCGCATCCTGTTTGACATCCCCACGGGGGATCTCTCTGACAGAGACCTGGAAACCCATCTCCGTGGCAAGCCGTCCGTTCTCGAAGACAAATTTCTCACCGGCGCCGAACTGCTCACCCGGCTTTGGGATGTCGCTGTCGGGGATGAAGCAAAGACTGCATGCAAAAGATGAGAAATTGGACAGCTGTTCCTTCGTCCAGTGGCCGCTGAGCGTTGCGACGACGTTGGCTATGCCCAACGACTGGAGGCGCATGACATCAGGAGCACCTTCTACAAGATATACTTTGCCTGACTGACGGGCAGCCTTCATGGCCACGTCTATGCCGAAAACGGATGTGCTCTTCTTGTAAATAAGGCTCTCCCTGCCGTTGATGTATTTGATGGTGGCATGAGGGTTGATGGCTCGGGCAGTGAACGTCAGAATGCGGCCGTAGCGGTCGCGTTGGGGAATCATCAGACGGTCACGATAGAAATCGTAGTAGCTGCCCGGATGGTGCTCGTCTTCGCCCAGGAGACCCATTCTTGCAAGAATGGAGAGGTCGAGGTTCTTCTCTTTGGCGAATTGGAGAAACTTATTGCCAAATTGCGGACTGTATCCTAAGCCGAATGTACGGCAGAACTCCTTGTTCCATCGGCCTTTTGTATCATCGTCAGGTGGTCCTTCCGCATACATACGGCAGCGTATCGCATCCTCATTCTCACTTGCATACTGATTCTCGTAGAAGCGATGGGCAATACCGTTGTAGATGAACATGGTCTCGGCGAGACGGTCGTTCTCTTCCTGTTCTGGGGTCCGTGGTACCATGAGGTCGCTGGCATTGACGTCAGGACAGTAAACATCCAACAGGTATTTTACCGCTCCGACGAAGTCGAGGCCCTGGCTCTCCTTTACGAACTCAATGACATCGCCTGCCTTGCCGCAACCAAAGCATTTGAACCGGTTCAGGGTAGTATTCAACATGAGGGATGGAGTGCGCTCGTTATGGAATACGCAGCTGCATTTTTTTCGATGAGGACCCGCAGACTTCAAGGTGACTCCGGGATGCATGTCAAGCACGAGTTTACAAATGTCAACACGTGTTTTGACCATATCAATGTATTTGTCCTTGATAAAGCTCATAACATACTATTTTTTAAGTTTGTTATTTTATTAGTTCTTAAGATTATGTTTATTAGTTGCTTAGTAGTCCCGTGGCTTCACGGGGATGGTAGGTCGCCCCGAGATATTATGCTGCCATCTTAAAATCTTAAGATGGCACAGAGTGAAAAAGTCTCTTGGTATAAGACTTTGATGTGGTGCCGAAGATGCATTCTTTCTTTTCGCTAGCGAATTGTAGTAGGTGGCAATTTTTGCTGTTGTCATCTTGCTATAATTTATAGTGAAAAATCATAAATTCTATTGGTTATCTCGATTATTTTTTTTATTTTTGTGCGCAAATTTAAAACAAAATCTATTATGTACAAAAATAAGATTATATCTTATTGAGCATTTTAGGTTTTATTAACGTCATATCGCCCATTTATTACAATTTAAAAGTAAACGACTATGCTAAATTTGGAAATGATAGACAACCTGTATGCTTCATTATCAAAAGAACAGCAACAGGCTTTAATCGCCCAGCTCTTTAAGAAGAGCAAGCAGACGATGAGCTACTTCCACCGCACGAAGGACATCAGTCTGTCAAAGCTTGAAACACTGGCTGATTTTTTCGGCATGCCCTTGGATTATTTTCGAAAGGACAGCAAATTCAAGACGAACAACGTTACCGGAAACAACAACTTTGTCGGCAACGTGTCTATCAGTACCAATCTGATGATAGAGAATCAGGCACTCCGCAAAGATTTGGATAACAAGGAGTCTGTCATCAAGGCAAAAGACGAAACGATTGATGCCCTGAAACGTATGAATAATATGTTGCAGGCACAGATAGACAACAATATCAAGCGAGAGGAATAAGAATAATTGCTTGAATAGGAAAAGAAGGCAAAGAACGGGAACGCATATCCTATTCTTTGCCTTCTTCACGTTTTTCTGGTATAGTAAAAATTCGATTCTTCTGTCAGAGATTCCGACAAGACTCGAACTTGCAACCTTCTGCTCCGGAGGCAAACGCTCTATCCATTGAGCTACGGAATCATCAGCAAAGCAACTACCCCTTATTTTTCTTCTCGTCTTCATCGAAATAACTTCCCTTTGGAATCGGTGCGCTGCAAGCCATGCACTCGTTGTAGCGGGCACGGGAGCGACGCTCAAACGCGAACATTTTTTCCGTTCCAACCTCGTCTTCCTTGAACTCCAAGTGATTATCGATCGCCATCGCACCAGCCATGCCCTCCACGTCGAGGTTGTCGGTGCCGATGAGCGTGAACGTCCAGTTCTGCTTCTTCAGTTTTTCGATGAGCGTCTTGATCATCGGGAGGTTATACTCCTCCGAGCAGTTCTCCTCGCCATCGGTGATAATGGTCACCAGCACATGGTCGTCAGCCGTTGTCTGGGCGTTGAGCTTGCTGATACCCATGCCGATAGCGTCGTAGAGAGGTGTGGCACCACCGGGGCGGTAGTCCTTGTTTGTGAGTTTGTGCGTGGCCCTTGCGGGCACATTGTCGAAGACGTAACGCTTGTGCGAGCTGTCGAAGGTGATAAGCGTCACGCGCTGCTCCATGTCCTTATGAAGCCCTTGCATCTTCTTCACCGTCTCTATTGTCTCGTTGAGCCCCATGAGGGCTTGCTTCTCGATGACACACATACTGCCGCTCTCGTCGACAATAATCAGATTGAATACTCGTTTCATAGCTTTTCTCCTTATTATTTTTGTTATTAAACTTAATTTTCCGAGCTCGTTTATCTTTTAAAAGAATAAAGGCATGGAAAAATTAAGTGCCACAACAAATTTTTTATTAATTTTGTAGCAAGATGGCGAAAGAGCAAAATAAGAAAACCACCGTCGGACTGTCCGACGAAGAGATTATCGAAGGATTGCGGAACCGTGACCCGCAGATCACCCGTGACTATTTCTACGGCGTCTGCCGCATCGCTTACCACATATATAATAAGCGATATGAACTGGATTGGAAAGTGGGACTCGACTTCTACAGCATTGCCCATGAGTATTACCTCTCCCTTGACAAACACGATTTCCGCCAATTGGAGGATCGCAAGCCCTGCATGACACTGAAGTCATGGATGATCAACGGCTTCCGCTTCGTGCTGCTCGACCGCCTGAAGGACTACAACAAGGAGCACCGCTCGCAGAGCTTCGAGGAGCGGATGGAGAAGGCCAGTCTTCGCTTCGACGTCCCCGACAACAACTTCTCTGAGGACTTCCGCAACACAGTCTATGAGATTTGCTCTGACGTGTTAGGCCGCGACCACCGATCGTCCATCATCCTTCAGATGATGCTCATTGAGGGTTTCAAGGGCAAGGAGGTGGCCGCACAGTTGGGCATCACCCCTTCTGCCGTGACACAGAAATACCACCGGCTGATGGAGGATGTCGTCATCCCTTATTTCAAACGTTATTATGTGGCACCGACCTGCGAAGTCAAGTCAGAAATTATGTACGATAAAGAGTTCGACACAAAGATGCCTGTCTCTGCAAGTCCGCTGCCGTTTTCAATCCAAATACCACCAACTATGGAGAAAGATTATTCCAACCGCATCACACCCGAATACATCACCTCACTCAAGCCCAACGAGATTTTCGTTTTCGGCAGCAACCTCGCCGGTATGCACGGAGGCGGTGCCGCACGGACGGCGCGTCTCTATTTCGGCGCTGTCCTTGGCAACGGCGACGGCCCGCAGGGTCAGAGCTATGCCATTCCCACCATGCAGGGCGGGGTAGAGACGATCCAACCCTATGTGGATAAATTTGTCAGCTATGCCAAGGCACATCCCGAACAGACGTTCCTCGTCACGCCCATCGGCTGTGGCATCGCCGGATTCACACCCGACGACATCGCTCCGCTGTTTGAGAAGGCTGTTGATGTGGAGAATATCCATCTGCCGCAGAGCTTTTGGGAAGAATTAGTTTAACCGACTGAACCATTGACCGACAAGAACAGGACCTACGTGGCCATCGACCTAAAGAGCTTCTACAGTTCGGTGGAGTGTGTCGCCAGGGGACTCGACCCGCTGACGACCAACCTTGTCGTGGCTGACGTGAGCCGCACGGAGAAGACCATCTGCCTGGCCGTGTCGCCCTCGATGAAGGCCTACGGACTGGGCGGACGCGCCCGGCTCTTCGAGGTGGTGGAGAAGATGAGGGAGGTGAACTATGAGCGGCGCAAGGCCATCGGCTTCAAGCCGTTCACGGGGAAGTCGTATCTCGCCAAGGAACTGCTGGAGCACCCCGACTGGGAGGCTGACTATATCGCCGCCACGCCGCGGATGGCGGAGTACATCAGGGTGAGCAGTGAGATCTACGGCATCTACCTCAAATACATCGCGCCGGAGGACATCCACGTCTACTCCATCGACGAGATCTTTGCCGACGTGACCGACTATCTGCAATCTTACAAGATGACGGCGCATGAGTTGGCGATGACGATGATCCGCGATGTGCTGCGCACGACGGGCATCACCGCCACGGCGGGTATCGGCACGAACCTCTATCTCTGCAAGGTGGCGATGGACGTGGTGGCGAAGCATATCCCGGCAGACAAGGACGGGGTGCGCATTGCCGAGCTCGACGAGATGAGCTATCGCCGGAAGTTGTGGGACCATCAGCCCATGACCGACTTTTGGCGCTTCGGACGCGGCATCGTGGCAAGGCTTAACGCCATCGACATCGAGACGATGGGACAGTTGGCGAGGATGTCGGTGAGCAACGAGGAACAGCTCTACCGGATGTTCGGTGTCAACGCGGAGCTCATCATCGATCACGCCTGGGGCTGGGAGCCGGTGACGATGGATTATATCAAGGCGTACAAGCCGGAGACCAACTCCTTGGGCAGCGGGCAGGTGCTGCAAAGTGCGTATACGGCGGAGAAAGGCCGAGTGGTGGCGCGTGAGATGGCGGACGCGCTGTCGCTCGACCTGGTTGACAAGCATCTCGTGGGAGACCAGATCGTGCTCACGGTGGGCTACGACCGCGAGAGTCTTACCAATCCCACTATCCGAGCGCAATATCGCGGGGAGGTCAGTACCGACTGGTATGGCCGCAGTGTGCCGAAGCACGCTCATGGCACGCAGACGTTGGGTCATCCCACGTCTTCCTCGCAGCAGATCATCCATGCCGTCACCGAGCTCTACGACCGCATCGTCAACCCGGTCTTGCTCATCCGGCGGCTGAACATCACCGTCAACCACGTCCTCAGTGAGGACGAGGCACGGCGGCAACGGCAAAACACGCCCGTGCAACTTGACCTCTTCACAGACTATGAGGCGGAGGAACGGGAACAGAAGGAAGAACGGAACGCGGCTGCCAAGGAGCGGCGGTTGCAGGAGGCGGCACTGAAGATCAAGAAGGAGTTTGGAAAGAACGCCCTGCTGCGCGGACTGAACTACGCTGAGGGCGCTACACAGAAAGAACGGAACAATCAGATAGGAGGACACAAGGCATGACAGACAACTACGACGACATCATCAACCTTCCGCACCACGTCTCACAGCGGCATCCACGGATGAGCATGTACAACCGCGCCGCCCAGTTCTCCCCTTTCGCTGCCCTCACCGGCTACGAGAAAGCCATTGAGGAAGCACGGAAGAAGCAGGAAGCGGAGGTGAGGAGGAGGAATGCACCAGTGGATGAGTGTTGAAATTGAAGGAATCACATATAAAAAGAATTATGAAGCAAACTTTATTATTGATAGCGTTGGTATTGTTCACATTGAGCAGTGCATCCGCACAGACAAAGTACAAGGAGATTGACGATATTTCATATGTAAGTCCCAACGATACTTCTTCATACAGACAGGAGCGGTGTAAGTTGGATTTATACTATCCTACTGATTCCAATCGTCCATTCAAAACCATAGTATGGTTTCATGGCGGTGGACTGACAGAAGGACACAAGGATATACCTGGAGATCTGAAGAATCAGGGCGTTGCGGTTGTCGCGCCTAACTACAGACTCTACCCACGAGCTCACAATCCACAATATACAGAGGACGCTGCGGAAGCCGTTGCTTGGGTAGTGAAGCACATTAAAGAGTACGGAGGCGATCCGGGCAAGGTGTATATCAGCGGTCATTCGGCAGGTGGTTATCTTACACTGATGCTCTGTCTCGACAAGGATTATCTGGGGAAGTTTGGCGTTGATGCTGACAGCATAAAGGGATATTTCCCGATAGGCGGCCAGACAGCCACACATTATACTATTCGTCGCGAGAGAGGTATCTCTTTCACCTCACCGATAGTTGACAAGTATGCCCATCTCAACAATGTCCGCAAACTCAGTACAAGACTTGTGCTGATAACTGGCGACAGGAAATTGGAACAGATGGGACGCTATGAGGAGAACCTCTATTTGAAATCCGTGCTTGAAGGTATCGGCAACCATGAGATACCTATCCATGAGCTCAGCGGCTTCGATCATGGTGGTGCCGGATGGCCGGGAAGAATACTAATGATGCAGTATATCTCTAAGGACAAGTGAAAAATTATAGAATACGATGGACTGATGGCCACGACCGGGAGTTTGAGGAATTCCACGCTATAACTGAGAACTTCTACAACCAGCTTGTCGGTGGTCCCCAGAACAGGCAGTCGTTTGTTCCGGGCAATCAGTCGAAGGACGTGAAATATGCGATGATAGTCTATTCCAAAGAAGATGTCCCCGTGGCATGCTCCGGTTTGAAGGAACATGGCAACGGCGATGTAGAGATAAAGCGTGTGTGGGTGCAGCCGCCCTTCCGCGGTCATCACCTTGCGACATTCATGATGCATGAACTTGAAAGTTTCGCTCGTGCGCACGGATATAAGCGGACGGTGCTTATGACACGTGAAAGGATGGACTATGCCATCAAGTTGTATGAAGGCTTAGGATATAAACGCATTGAGAACTATCCGCCATACCAGCACATGGATGACGCGGTTTGTTATGCTAAAGATTTACCAGCAATCTCTCTGACCGTTTAGTAAAGTATAGGATCCACTTTTTTCCCCTGATAAAAACAATAGATTTTTTATTCTTTTGGTATAAGATCTCAGTTTTTTTATGTAAGTTTGCAGAAATAAAGCCAAAAGCTATTGTATAACTTAAAAAGCAGATCTGAAAACAGAATGACATACCCTTTAATATCAGAATACGTAGAGGCGGTGAGGAATGCGGAGGACAACTTCGATAAGCTGCGCAATCTCCGGCCTGTGACCGATGGCAATGGCAATCCAGTGATGACCAGCGGCAACTTCGCCGTGGTGTTCAAAATGCGGGATGAGAAGAAAGACAAGTTCTATGCCGTGAAGTGTTTTCTCAAAGACCAGCCGAACCGTGCGGAAAACTACCGGATGATAGCTGAGGAACTGGAATTTGTCTCTTCAAGTTTCCTCACCAAGTTTCAGTATTTGGGCAATGAGCTGTTTGTCGACTCTGCCAATGCTGATGGCGAGGAGTTTCCCGTCCTGCTGATGGACTGGGTGGAGGGCACCAACCTCGACCAGTATATCCATCAGCATCTCCACGACAATTATCAGTTGCATCTGCTGGCCTACCAGTTCAGTCGTCTCTCCCTGTGGCTGATGCCGCAACCGTTTGCCCACGGCGACTTAAAGCCTGACAACATCATGGTGAGAGAAGACGGTACGTTGGTACTGATAGACTACGACGGCATGTTCGTTCCGGCAATGAAGGGACAGAAAGCACGGGAGATGGGCAGTCCGGACTTCCGCCACCCTGCACGCACGGAAGAAACCTTCAACGAGCATATTGACGACTTCTCGCTTGCCTCCATCCTGCTTTCTCTCAGGGTGATCGCCGAAGAGCCTGCCTTGCTTGATAAGTATGGCGCTGCCGACCGCCTCCTCTTCTCGGAGAAAGACTATAGGGCCATTCATGACTGTCAGCTTTTAAAGGACATCTTCCCGTCTGAGTGCCCAGAGGTAAACACCCTTGTGGGACTGTTCATCATTGCCCTTACTCAATCCGATTTATCGAACATATCCTTCCGCCTGTTGTCGCTGGAGCGACCGAAAGAACCAGAGATTGAAATCATAGGCACGAAAGTGTCGGAAGAAGATAAGAAGAACGCATGGACAGATGAATTTGGCGTGAAATATTCTAAGGATGGGAAGAAGCTATTAGAAAGCACTAATAGTGAATTAACGAATTATACAATTAGGCAAGGAACAAGGAGCATTTGCGTCAGTGCGTTTGTAGATTGCTCATCCTTGCAGTCCCTCACCATCCCCGACTCCGTGACCAGCATTGGCGACGGGGCGTTTTTGTATTGCGGATCCTTGCTTTCCGTCACCATCCCCGAGTCTGTGACAATTATTAAAGGAAATCCATTTTCATATTGTCCAGCAAGAGTTATCAATCATTCCAATCATTTTACTATTTTTGAGGGTAACCTGTATACTTCTGATAGACGAAAACTGATTTCTTATTTATCAAATGTTGAAAATTTTATCATCCCCGACTCCGTGACGAACATTGGCGACAGTGCGTTTCTTGGTTGCTCATTGCAGTCCGTCACCATCCCCGACTCCGTGACGAACATTGGCGACAGTGCGTTTCTTGGTTGCTGGTCCTTGCATTCCGTCACCATCCCCGACTCCGTGACCAGCATTGGCAACGGTGCGTTTGAAGGGTGCAAGTCCTTGCAGTCCCTCACCATCCCCAAGTCAGTGACAATTATTAAAGGAAATCCATTTGTTAATTGTCCGGCAAGAGTTATCAATCATTCCAATCATTTTACTATATTTGAGGGTAACCTGTATACTTCTGATAGGCGAAAACTGATTTCGTATTTATCAAAGAAAAAAAAAATTATCATCCCCGACTCCGTGACGAGCATTGGCGACCATGCGTTTTCGTATTGCTCATCCTTGCAGTCCATCACAATCCCCGACTCCGTGACGAGCATTGGCGACAACGCGTTTGAATATTGCTCATCCTTGCAGTCCGTCACCATCCCCGACTCCGTGACGAGCATTGACTTCGGTGCGTTTCAGAGTTGCTCATCCTTGCAGTCCGTTACCATCCCCGACTCCGTGACGAGCATTGGCGACTGGGCGTTTTCGGGTTGCTCATCCTTGCAGTCCGTCACTATCCCCGACTCCGTGACGAGTATAGGCGGCAGTGCGTTTAGGGGTTGCGAATCCTTGCAGTCCGTCACCATTCCCGACTCCGTGACGAGCATTGGCGACGGTTCGTTTGAAGATTGCAAGTCCATGCATTCAGTCACCATCCCCGATTCCGTGACCAGCATTGGTGACCGTGCGTTTTATGATTGCTCATCCTTGCATTCTGTCACCATCTCCGACTCCGTGACGAGCATTGGCGACGGTGCGTTTCAGGGTTGCTCATCCTTGCATTCCGTCACCATCCCCGACTCCGTAACCAGCATTGGCAACTGGTCGTTTTATAATTGCGAGTCCTTGCAGTCCGTCACCATCCCCGACTCCGTAACCAGCATTGGCGACGGTGCGTTTTATGGCTGCTCATCCTTGCAGTCCGTTACCATCCCCGACTCCGTAACAAATATCAAAGGAAATCCATTTGTTAATTGTTCGGCAAGAGTTATCAATCATTCTAAGCATTTTACTATATTTGAGGGTAATCTGTATACTTCTGACAGACGAAAACTGATTTCTTATTTATCAAAGGGAAAAAATTTTATTATCCCCGACTCCGTGACCAGCATTGGCGATAGTGCGTTTGAAGATTGCTCATCCTTGCAGTCCGTCACAATCCCCGACTCCGTGACCAGCATTGGCGACAGTGCGTTTTCGGGTTGCAAATTCTTGGATTCCGTCACCATCCCCGACTCCGTGACGAGCATTGGCGACAGTGCGTTTTCGGGTTGCTCATCCTTGCAGTCCATCACGATCCCCGACTCTGTGACGAGCATTGGCGACAATGCTTTTGGGGGTTGCGAGTTCTTGCAGTCCGTCACCATTCCCGACTCCGTGACCAGTATTGGCAACTGGGCGTTTGAGCATTGCGAGCTATTGCATTCCGTCACGATCTCCAGCTCCGTGACCAGCATTGGCGACCGTGCGTTTGAGGGTTGCTGGTCCTTGCAGTCCATTACCATCCCTGACTCCGTGACCAGCATTGGCGGCGCAGCGTTTTCGGGTTGCTCATCCTTGCGGTCCGTCACCATCCCCGACTCCGTGACCAGCATTGGCAACATTGCGTTTTCAAGTTGCGACTCCTTGCAGTTTATTACCATCCCTGACTCTGTGACGAGCATTGGCGCCGGTGCGTTTGAAAGTTGCAAATCCTTGCAGACCGTCACCATCCCCGACTCCGTGACGAGCATTGGCGGCGGTGCGTTTTCATCTTGCACATCCTTGCAGTCCCTCACCATCCCCGACTCCGTGACCAGCATTGGCGAAAGTGCGTTTTATGGTTGCTCATCCTTGCATTCCATCATTATCTGTCACAAAACATACGACAAGCTGAAATTCGATTTGCAATACTGTTCTTCAAAAATCAAATTCACCGACTAACATGATAATCATCGAATCAAAACGAAAGAAGACAGAGACTCTTCTCAAAAAATATCCTGATGCCATCTTGGCGGACGTGACTAGTAAGGCAAAGGACGGGCTGGTAAAACTGAGTCCGTTCTATCCCCACTATGGCATTCCCGTGCCGTTCAGTCCGGGCTACACCGCCACATGTGTGGAGGCTGTCTGGCAGGGACTGAAAGTGTTTGAAGGCTGCGACGTAGATACCTCGCTCTTCACCAACGACACCATGCGTGGACTGAAGCGAACCGTCAGAAAATACGGCAAGCCGTTGGGTCACAGAAAGGGTGTGAACGGCACAGAGTTGCTGGGCTATATAGAGGCTCGGAAACAGATATACATACCCACTTATCAGTGGGTGTTGGAGAACAAGGTCAAAGACATCATCGACAGGCTGCGCGAAGTGAGCAAGACAAAGACCATTGTACTGCTCGACTACGACACCAATGCCGATGTGGACAACGGCCGCAAACCCCTCTCCCATGCATCACTCATCAAGGCGTATGTGGAAGGTACTTACCCTTATGGCCCGAGACAAAAGGACAGCGGTAAAGCGACCCTAAAAGAACCCTCATTGTTTGATTAAAGACAACTGAATATGGACAAAAGCAAAAGAAGCAACTGGAATGACTTCAAGGAAATACTGGACCAGCACCATATCACACGGCTCTATCATTTCACTGACCGTGACAACTTGGAGTCTATCATCAAAAACGGCGGTCTCTATTCCTGGGCCGATTGCGACGAGAAGGGCATCAAGATACCAAAGCAGGGCGGAGGCGACACCTCGCGAAGTCTCGACAGGAGGGACGGCTTGCAGCACTATGTACGTGTGAGCTTCACACGACAGCACCCGATGATGTACGTAGCCATGAACGACGGCAGAATTTCAAATCCGGTAGTCCTGGAGATTGATCCCGAAGTCATTTACTGGGACGACACGCTCTTTGCCGACCGCAACGCCACACGCAACGGAGCACAGAAAGGCGGCACACTTGCCGACTTCAAGAAGATACACTTCAATGCCGTCACGGCACGCACCCTTTTCGACCTTGATGAGAGCGAGCAGCCCTTCTTCCAGGCGGAGGTGATGGTCAACCATTTCATTCCCCTGAAATACATCACTAACATCGGCAATTTCGGCATTCCCATCCCCAGCCAGCCTAAGATGCTGCAATCCAAGGATGCCTACACGGCGCAAATCACCCGCGCCACACCGACAGCTTTCCTCTTCCTCATCGACCAGTCGGGTTCCATGAGACGGACGACGACCTACAACGGTGAGCGGATGCCGATGTCGGAGGCTGTGGCACGAATCGTCAACCATCAAATCAACGAGCTCGTGCTGCGCTGCATCAAGACCAACGAGGTGCGCCATTACTATGACATCGCCGTCATCGGCTATGGCTCGGATGCCTACAGCGGATGGCAGGGCGAACTGGAGGGCCGCGACTTTGTGTCGCCGCAGGAACTGAAGGAGCATCCTTTCAAGACCATCACCACGCGAAAGGAAGTCAGGACAAGACGAGGCACTGTGACCAAGGAAGTGGAGAGCGTGCAATGGATAGACGCTAATGATAACGGGAGTTGGACGCACATGCACAAGGCATTCGGCAAGGTCAAGGAACTCTTGGAGAAATGGATGGAGCAACACCACGACAAGGACTGCTATCCACCGACCATCATCAACATCACCGACGGACTGTTTAATGGCACGACAAAGGAGAACATGTTGCAGCTCTCCAACGAGCTGAAATCGATGTTCACCAACGACGGCAACGTGCTGCTCTTCAACATTCATATCGTTCCAAACGCCCAAGAAAGTGTGGTGTTCCCGGTGGACAAGTCGGAAGTGGAGAGCGGCTCCTACGGTCAGACGCTCTATGAGATGTCGAGTCTGCTGCCCACACGATACAACGAGCCCATATCAGATATCAGAGGAGATGAAGGTAACAAACGGCATGTCGCCATGGCCGTGAACGCGGATATGTCTACCCTTATCCAACTGATGGATATCGGTACTCCCACCAATATCAGCCAAAACAAATGAAG
>Ga0256407_10004117_pt1 | contig 24709 bp, 24 predicted proteins | sample RumenRJG_04DNA_FD_193489 | JGI IMG/M metagenome (GOLD analysis project Ga0256407, IMG submission 193489) | Bovine rumen microbial communities from Lethbridge, Alberta, Canada - RJG_04 | ecosystem: Host-associated > Mammals > Digestive system > Stomach > Rumen | place: Canada: Alberta... | reverse complement strand
TATCTTCCGGTTTGCTCTCCGTGAAAGAGCTTTCCTGTTTGGTATCTTCTGTTTTGCTCTCTGCGGAAGAGCTTTCTGTCTGTGAACCTGCGGCGGATGTTTTATCACTCTTGTTATTCTGACTGTTTCCACAGGCAGTCATAAGAGAAATGGAAAAAACTGCTGCAAGTATAAACGCAATGCTTCTTTTGGCTTTCATGTATGATCCTCCTTAGAATATATTTTTTATTATTTTAACATATAAATATCTTTTTTTCAATTATATTGAAAGCAGTATTTCAATAAATAATGTGTATGTATGCGATACAACAAATAGGATAGATATTTATATCCGATACAATATATAGTGTTTTGTGCTGGAAGTCAAAGAAAAAATGTACATACGTCAGGTTAAATAAACGATATTAATTGTTTATAAAAACGATAATTATTATCATTATGAACAAATGGTTGACAAATCTTTAAAACAGCTATATATTAAAAGCATGGGAAATGAATGTTGAATTTTTTATCAATAACAGTATTTCTGAAATGCTGTTATACTTTTGCAGAAAGAGGTGTATTCTATTGATGAACGGAAACAATGAAGCTTGGGAAGGGTTCAGCGGCAGAATATGGAAAATGGAGATAAATACGAGGGATTTCATACAGAAGAATTACCGTCAGTATGACGGCGATGAATCATTCCTTGAAGGTACAACAGAGGCTACAGACAAGCTCTGGACAAAGGTACAGGAGCTTCAGAAGCAGGAAAGAGCAAAGGGCGGAGTTCTCGACATGGAAACAAAGGTTGTTTCGGGACTTACAGCCTATGGTGCAGGATATATAAGCGATGATCCGTCGCTGGAAAAGGTAGTCGGTATACAGACAGATAAACCTTTGAAGAGAGCTTTCATGCCGTTCGGCGGAATAAAGATGGCAGAGCAGGCATGTCAGACATACGGCTATACTCCCGATGAGGAGATACACAGAATATTCAACGAGTATGTCACAACACACAATCAGGCTGTTTTTGATGTCTATACACCTGAAATAAAGGCTGTTCGTCATAATAAGATAATAACAGGTCTTCCGGACACCTATGGCAGAGGACGTATTGTAGGCGATTACAGACGAGTTGCACTTTACGGTATTGATTATCTTATAGAACAAAAAAAGCATGACCTTGCAAACTGCGGCTGCGGAACTATGACAGAAGATATCATAAGACTCCGTGAAGAAATAGCAAAGCAGATAAGGGCGCTTAACGGTATGAAAGAAATGGCTAAGATATACGGCTATGATATATCAGCGCCTGCAAAGAATGCAAAAGAAGCTGTACAGTGGCTCTATTTCGGATATCTTGCCGCTATAAAGACACAGAACGGTGCAGCAATGAGTGTCGGCAGAGTTTCGACATTCCTTGACATATATATCCAGAGAGATCTTGACAGAGGCATACTGACAGAAAAAGAGGCTCAGGAGCTTATAGATCATTTTGTAATGAAGTGCAGGATAGTAAAGTTTGCGCGTATACCTTCATATAACCAGCTTTTCTCGGGCGATCCTGTATGGGCAACACTTGAAGTTGCAGGTATCGGCTGTGACGGCAGACACATGGTAACAAAGAATGACTTCCGTTTTCTCCATACACTTGAAAATATGGGACCTTCTCCCGAACCTAACCTTACAGTTCTTTATTCTTCTGCTTTGCCGGATAATTTCAAGAAATACGCTTCAAAGATATCTATAAATACAAGCTCGGTACAGTATGAGAACGATGATGTAATGAAGCCTGTATGGGGCGATGACTATTCTATATGCTGCTGTGTTTCAGCTACACAGACCGGTAAAGAGATGCAGTTCTTCGGGGCAAGAGCAAACCTTGCAAAGTGTTTGCTTTATGCTCTTAACGGCGGTGTAGATGCAAAGACACGTGAGCAGGTAGCACCTCCGTACAGAATGATAACCTCTGAATATCTTGATTACTATGAGGTAGTTGAAAGATATGAGGATATGATGGACTGGCTGGCAGGTCTGTATGTAAATACACTTAACCTTATTCACTATATGCATGATAAGTATTATTACGAGGCAGCCGAGATGGCGCTTATAGATACAGATGTACGCCGTACATTCGCAACAGGTATAGCAGGTTTTTCACACGTTGTTGATTCACTCAGCGCAATAAAGTATGCAAGGGTAAAGGCGCTCAGAGATGATGCGGGTATATGTGTTGACTTCGCTATCGAGGGTGATTTCCCAAGATATGGAAATGATGATGACCGTGCGGATGATATAGCCGTATGGCTGCTGCGCACATTCCTTGAAAAGATAAAGAAGCACCACACTTACAGAAATTCCGAGCCTACAACATCTATACTCACAATAACATCAAATGTTGTATACGGCAAGGCAACAGGCAATATGCCTGACGGAAGACGTGCAGGCGCACCGCTTGCACCGGGAGCAAATCCGAGCTACGGTGCAGAGCAGAACGGACTTCTTGCATCACTCAATTCCGTTGCAAAGCTGCCTTATCACTGGGCACTTGACGGTATATCAAATACACAGACTATCAGTCCCGATGCACTCGGACATGATGAGAGTGAGAGGATAAACAATCTTGTTCAGGTAATGGACGGATATTTCGATCAGGGCGCACATCATCTGAATGTAAACGTATTCGGTACAGAAAAACTGATAGATGCTATGGAACATCCCGAAAAAGAGGAGTACGCTAATTTCACTATACGTGTATCAGGCTATGCGGTAAAGTTCATAGACCTTACAAAAGAACAGCAGCTTGATGTTATCTCACGTACATGTCATAAGACAATGTAAAATGTACAATGTACAATGTACAATGTGCAATGTACAATGTACAATGTGCAATGTACAATGTACAATGTGCAATGTACAATGTGATTTCTGGTGTGATGAGTATATGATAGATAAGAATACAAAGGGATATGTCCATACACTTGAAACATTCGGACTTGTAGACGGGCCGGGAGTACGCTTTGTAGTATTTCTCAGCGGCTGCCGTATGAGATGCCGGTTTTGTCACAATCCGGATACATGGACATCAGAGGGCAGGGAATATACTGCGGAAGAGCTTTTCAGGCATGTTGTCAGGTATCGTCCTTACTGGAAGGATAACGGCGGTATAACCGTAAGCGGAGGCGAGCCGTTATTGCAGCTTGATTTCATCACTGCATTTTTTACACTTGCAAAGCAGGAGGGCATACACACTACACTTGATACAGCCGGCGAGCCGTTCAGAAATGATGAAACGTATCTTGAACGTTTTGATAAGCTTATGGCTGTTACTGATCTTTTCATGCTTGACCTTAAAGCTATGGACAGTTTGTCACACCTGTCACTTACAGGTGTTGACAATGCAAATATACTCGAAATGGCAAAGTATCTTTCCGCTCACGGAAAGAAAATGTGGATAAGACATGTTCTTGTACCCGGTGTTACAGATGATGAAAATGATCTTATAAGTATGCATGAGTTCATAAAAACACTTGATACGGTTGAGAAGGTGGAGATACTGCCTTATCACACTCTCGGTACTCTGAAATGGGCGGAACTTGGCATACCATACACACTTGAAGGTGTACCTGTTCCGGATGATGAACAGATAAAACGGGCAAATGAGCTTCTCCATACAAACGAATATACAAAAAACAGGGACGGTACATGATGTACCGTCCCTTTTCTCGGATATAAAGCTTTATTTCATTTTCCTGCACTTGAATAATTTTATGTAAGGTAATTAAGATACAAGTATATACTCAAGCGGGCTATAGAACACAGCAGGAACAATATATATGATATCATGCCTGAAGGTTCTTTTTGAATATCAGCTCAAGACCAATGAGCAGAAGCTCATCATTTATTATTATATCATGGCTGCAATACGGTATGATACTTCCGGCAAGACCGCCTGTTGCTATGATAGAAGGCGTACCTTCTATCTCACGGCTCATTCTGTCGATAAGACCGTCTATCATGGCAGCGTTTCCGAAAACTATACCGGAACGCATACAGTCTGCCGTGTTTGTGCCTATTGCCTTTTTGGGAGCTTCAAGACCTATGCTCTGGAGCTGTGCGGTATTTTTTGTAAGTGACTCCATAGCGACTCTTACTCCGGGAATGATTATACCGCCCCTGTAGCAGCCTTTTTTGTCAACGACACAGATGGTAGTTGCAGTACCCATGTCAATGACCATGAACGGCTTGGGATAGAGTGCAGCGGCGGCGACTGCACCTACAACAAGGTCGCTTCCTAACTGAGCCGGATTGTCTATTTTTATGTCAAGACCTGTTTTAAGTCCGGGACTTACTACCATAGGCACATATCCGGTAACTTTTTTTACAGCGGCTTTGAGAGTTCCGATTATCTGAGGAACAACGGAAGATATTATTGTACCTGTAAAAATATCGGGTGAGAAGTTGTTAAGCTCGGTTATTATTTTTATCTGTACGGCGTATTCATCCTCGGTTTTTTTGGTATCTGTTGCAATCCTTGAAATAAAGGCTGTAACGCCGTTTTCTATACCTCCTAAAACAATGTTTGTATTTCCGACATCTATTGCAAGTATCATTTCAAGCTCTCCTTTGAATTTTTTGTTTTGTCTTCAACAAGATGTATATCCATCTGATTGAACGGTATAGCAATGTGGTTAGCGTCAAGAGAATTTTTAATACTCTCCTGCATATCCTCAAGCAATATCCAGTAATCACTGGAATGACACCATATCCATACACTGAGGTCAACACTGCTTTCATTAAGCTTGTCAACAGCAACACGGTTGCGCTTTTCCTGTACGACCATTTCATTGTTTTTGATGAGTGTCATTATTACCTCTCTTGCTTTCTGGATATCCTCGCTGTAAGCTATTGGTACGATAAGGTCTATCCTTCTTTCCTCCTGTACAAAGTAGTTTATGATATTGTTGTTTGTAAGGCGGGAATTAGGTATAAGTATTTCCTTATTGTCGTATGTACATAGTGTAGTATACATCATATCTATCTTTACTACAATACCCTTTAAGCCCTCGGTTTCGAGATAATCGCCTATCTTGAATTTTTTGTTGAGTATGATAAGCGTACCGCTTGCGAAATTTGAAAGACTGTCTTTAAGTGCAAGACCGACAGTGATTGCGGCAGCGCCTATTGTAGTTATTATCGTAGTGACATCAAATCCGAGTGTTGAAAGCACACCTATAATTACTATGGTTTTCAGTGCGAAGTTTATTATAGAATTCAGGAATGAAACAACTGTAATATCAGCCTTGGCATTGGCAAAGGCTTTTTTTATCATTTTACAGATGAAGTTGGTCGCCCACCATCCAATGATAAATATTATTATTGCGGATAGAAGATTAGGTAAAAAAGAAATCAGCCAGTTAAGGGAATTATTGAGCCAATTCTGCATAAGATTTAATGTTTCTTCAACGCTTTGCGATGATTCGGGCGGCGACTGATCCAAAAGTCTGAAAAACATACACAAACACCTCTTGATTTTTAAAATAAAAATTATATATATTATACCATACTCAGCATAAAACAGCAAGAAAAGTTATACTCACTAAAATAAAATTGTTTATATAAATATTACGATTTTGAATATATATGCCATTTGCTTTAATAAACTTCTAAAATAAAAATATATCACAGCAATATGTATAAAAATAAAAAAAATTCAAAAAATTTTAAAATTATAGTGACTTTTAACTATTTTTATGTTATAATGAAAAAAATTATATTCCAAATAGATATTTTTGACGGGTTTGTTAAAAACACTATTTATATCCGTTGATAAAAGGTGGTTAAATGCACGAGCAGACAATAAATATTGACAGAATGGAACAGGCAGTTGCACTTTTCGGTACGTTTGATGAAAACATAAAACTTATACAAAATGAGTATATGGTATCAGTCGTGTGCAGAGGCTCGGAGCTTAAAGTGTCGGGTGAGCCTGAAAACGTATCAAAGGCTGCAAGAGTTATTGAAAGCCTTCTCAGCCTTATAAACAAGGGTGAGTCACTCAGCGATCAGAATGTAAGATACTGTATGTCGCTTGTAAATGACGGTAATGAACATCGTATAGAACAGCTTGCAGGGGATTGTATATGTATAACCTCAAAAGGCCGTCCGGTCAAGCCTAAAACTCTCGGTCAGAAAGGCTATTGCTCTGCTATAAAAAATAATACCGTTACATTCGGCGTAGGCCCTGCCGGAACAGGCAAAACCTATCTTGCTGTTGCAATGGCTGTTGCTGCATTCCGTGCAAGAGAAATAAACCGTATAATACTCACAAGACCTGCCGTTGAAGCCGGTGAAAAACTTGGTTTCCTTCCCGGTGATCTTCAGAGTAAGGTCGATCCGTATCTCAGACCGCTTTATGATGCACTGTTCGATATGCTCGGTGCAGAAACCTATCAGAAATATGTTGAACGTGGAAATATCGAAGTAGCACCTCTTGCATATATGAGAGGACGGACTCTTGATGACAGCTTCATTATTCTTGACGAGGCACAGAATACAACTCCCGAACAAATGAAAATGTTTCTTACAAGACTTGGATTTAATTCCAAAATGGTAATTACGGGAGATATTACTCAGATAGACCTTCCCGGAGGAGTACGTTCCGGACTTAAAGACGCTGTTCGTATACTGAAAAATATAGAGGGCATCGAAACAGTGATGTTCTCACCAAAGGATGTTGTACGAAACAGACTGGTACAGGATATAATAAAGGCTTATGACAGCGTGCTGAATAAAAAGCCGAAATAAATATATGAAAGGTGAGGTTCTGAATGGATAAGATCAAGGTAATAATCACAAACAAGCAAAAGGACGTTAAGATCCCTACAGGTATGCGTATGCTCATAAGACGCTGCTGTAATGCTGTTTTGCAGATGGAGGAATTTGAAGGCTCGGTAGAGGTCAGCGTTACACTTGTCAATGACAAGCAGATAAAAGAGCTTAATGCAATATACAGAAATAAAGACAGAGTTACCGATGTATTGTCATTCCCGATGGGTGAAAACGGCAAGTATGATACAGATCCGACAACAGGCGCAAAAATACTCGGTGATATAGTTATATCAATGGAAACAGCCGTTGAACAGGCAGAACGTTTCGGTCATACACTCCAAAGAGAAGTCGGCTATCTTACAGCTCATTCAATGCTTCATCTCCTCGGTTATGACCATGAGGATAACGGCTTGCAGAGAATACGTATGCGTGAAAAGGAAGAAAAGGTAATGACACTCTTAGGTCTTCCAAGCTCCTCAAGCTATGTTATGAAGGACGATAACTGATGTCCTTCATAAAAGGCTTTAAATACGCTTTCTGCGGAATTATATATTGCATAAAAAACGAGCGGAACATGAGATTTCATACAGTAGCTGCACTGTATGTCCTTGTTTTTGCACGTTTTTTTGATTTTTCAAGAAGTGAACTTCTTATCCTGCTGCTTACTATCGGCGCAGTTATTGCAGCCGAAGTCATAAATACCGCAATAGAGGAGCTTTGCGATAAAACATGCAGCGGATATGACATGCATATAAAAAACTCAAAGGATGCTGCCGCAGGAGCAGTACTTGTACTTGCAATATTTGCCGCAGTTATAGGAATAATTCTTTTCTGGAATATAGATGGCTGGTTCAGGGCGTATAATTTCTATATCACTCACCCGATGAACCTTTGTGTGCTTATATTATCGGGAACAGCGGCAATAATGTACATAACAGCCCGCCCGAAAAAGCTGTGGCACGGGTTCAATACAAATAAAGAAACCGTAAGAAAAGGAAAGATAAAAAAATGACAAATACAAAGACAGCTTTTATAGCAATAGTTGGCAGACCAAACGTAGGAAAGTCCTCAATACTCAACAGAATGCTTGGTGAGAAAATAGCTATAGTTTCATCCAAGCCCCAGACAACAAGAACAAGGATAATGGGCGTTCTTACCGAAAAGGACAGCCAGCTTGTTTTCATAGATACTCCGGGACTTCATAAGCCGAGAAACAGCCTTGATAAATATATGCTGCGTTCAATAAACGAATCTGTTGCAGGAGTCGATATGTGTGTGCTTGTTGTTGAAGCAGACAGGAAGATAAGCGAGGAGGAACAGCAGCTTATAGAGAAATTCAAGAGCGCAGATATACCTGCACTTCTTGCTATAAACAAGATAGACACTATAAACGATAAAACAGTGCTTGCCGCTCAGATAGAAGAGATATCTTCACTTTATGATTTCTGTGCAGTAGTGCCATGCTCGGCACAGAGCGGTTCGGGTATAGATATACTCAAGGATGAAATGAGAAAGCTTGCACCTGAGGGCGATTTCATGTTTGACGAGGATACTCTTACAGACCAGCCCGAAAGAGTAATAGCGGCAGAGATAGTGCGTGAAAAGCTTTTAAGACTTCTTGAAAGGGAAGTTCCTCATGGTTCGGCAGTATTCGTTGAACGTATGAAGGAAAGAGAAAGCGGAGATATAATAGACATAGATGCAGTCATATACTGTGAAAGGAACAGCCACAAGGGTATAATCATAGGCAAGGGCGGTTCTATGCTTAAACGTATCGGTACATATGCCCGTCAGGATATGGAGAAGTTTTTCGGCTGCAAGGTAAATCTTCAGATATGGGTAAAGGTCAAGGAGGACTGGCGCAACAGGGAATCTGTACTGCGCAGTTTAGGTTATGACGAAAATGAGTTCAATTAATATCAATGTGCAATGTGCAATGTACAATGTGCAATGTGCAATGTACAATGTGCTTTAAATTGATTTGTCGTTTCATAAATGATTACATATGCTTTCAGCCGACAATTTAAGTGGAATAATTTATTTTTTGTGGGATATAATAATAACAATAATATGTTTCCGAGGAAATAAATTGTGCATATAAACTAATATGTCGGATATGGAGGGGCGTTTTATGGACGAATACACTGCATGGCAGAATTTTACAGAAACGGGAAAAGTCAGTGATTATCTTGCTTACTGTCGTGTAAAGTTCGGATATCCGGCCGAGGCCGGCGGCTTTGGAACGGAGGAAAATAATGAAAGAGGAAACGGAAGGCCTGATAATAAGGGAAAAGACAATAAAGGAGAATGACAGGCTCGTTACAGTTCTCACAAAAGACAGGGGAGTCATACGCTGTTTTGTCAACGGTGCAAAAAAGCTTTCAAACAAAAGATTCACCTCTACACAGCCGCTTTCTTATTCACGCCTTATGATATACACAAAGAACAATGCAAATGTCATAGACAGTGCGGAAAATATAACAGTCTTTTTCAAACTGAGAAATGATATCGAAAAATTTGCAGTCAGTCAGTATTTTTGTCAGCTGATAGAAACCGCCGTACTTGATGAAGCAGATTCCGAACCGCAGCTCAGACTGACACTTAACTGTATGCATATGCTTTGTGAAAGCAATAAGCCCGACCTGCTTATAAAATCGGTGTTTGAATTAAGGCTGATGCAGACATTCGGAATAATGCCCGAAGTGCTTTACTGTTCAGGCTGCGGCTGTTACGAGAGCAATATTATGTACTTTGATCCCGTATATACAAGGCTTTACTGTTCGGACTGTGTAAATCAGGATAATAACTTTGTACCTATGTCAAAGAGTGCTGTAATGGCATTAAGATATATACTGACTGCCGAACCTAATAAGATTTTTTCATTCAATATAAACGGGCAGCCGCTTGCACAGCTTGCGGACTGCTCGGAACAGTTCATAATAAACCACTACAATACAAAACATTTTACTACGCTTGATTTTTACAAATCAGTGCGTAATAACAACATATAAAGGATAAAGCTATGAATAAAGATAACATATCATTGGAACTTGATAAAATACTTGAAATGCTGGCTGAACAGACATCATTTGAGGATGCTAAAACAGCCGCACTTGAAACAGAACCGTCAACAGGACTTTTTGAAGTAAACGAGCTTTTGTGTGAAACATATGACGCACATGCACTTACAGGACGTTTCGGCGCACCTGCTTTCGGCAATATACATAACATGACAAACGCACTCAGAAGGGCAGAGGCAGGAGCAGTACTTACTCCGATAGAACTTCTGAGATGTGCTTCACTTCTTCATTCGATACGGGCGGCAGTTGACTGGCGTTCAAAATCAGCGTCTGTCGAAACATGTCTTGATATGCGTTTCAATGCACTTAATGCAAATAAATATCTTGAAACAAAGATAACCTCATCTGTTCTTTCGGAAGATGAGATAGCCGATAATGCTTCACCCGAACTTGCATCAATAAGAAAAAAGATAGCGGCGGCATCATCAAAGATACGTGAAAGGCTTGACAAGCTCATACATTCACAGTCCATGCAGAAATATCTTCAGGACAGCATAGTAACAATAAGAAGCGGCAGATTCGTAATACCTGTAAAAGCGGAGCACCGTTCAGCAGTTGCAGGACTTGTGCATGATACATCAGCAAGCGGTGCAACAGTGTTTATAGAGCCGATGTCAGTCGTTGAGGCAAATAACGATATACGCATACTTCATTCAAAGGAGCAGGCTGAGATAGACAGGATACTTGCCGAGCTTTCAGCCGAACTCGGAGCATATGCCGATCAGATATCACAAAGCTATAAGATACTTACAGAGCTTAATGTAATATTTGCAAAAGCACATCTTGCATATAAAATGAAAGCGTCAATGCCCGTTATGAACAGTGATGGAAGAATATCACTCAAAAAGGCACGTCATCCGCTCATACCGTCGGATAAAGTTGTACCGACAGATATAGAGCTTGGAAAGGATTTTGACACACTTGTTGTAACAGGTCCGAATACAGGCGGAAAGACAGTATCGCTTAAAACTACCGGACTTCTTACACTTATGGCGATGTGCGGTCTTATGATACCGGCTGCTGATAACAGTGAGCTTTCGGTGTTTGATAACATACTTGTAGATATAGGTGACGAACAGAGCATTGAGCAGTCACTTTCTACATTTTCAGCCCACATGACAAATATCAAAAGGATAATTGAAAAGGCAGACGATAAAAGTCTTGTACTTATAGACGAGCTTGGAGCCGGTACAGATCCTGTTGAGGGTGCGGCACTTGCCGAAGCGATAATAGAAAGACTTCGCTCACAGGGGGCAAAGATAGCCGCAACAACTCATTATGCAGAGCTTAAAAGTTACGCACTCGATACAGCGGGTGTAGAGAATGCATGCTGTGAATTTGATGTTGCGACACTCCGCCCGACGTATAAACTTCTCATAGGTATGCCCGGACGTTCAAATGCATTTGCAATATCCGAAAGACTTGGTATAAGCAGTGAAGTCGTAGACCGTGCAAGAGAGCTTGTTTCGGCTGAAAATTCCAAATTCGAGGATGTTGTCAGCAAGCTTGAAAAGAGCAGGAATGAGCTTGACAGAAAGATACTTGAAGCAGAGGAAATAAAAGCTCAGGCACAGGCAGAGCTTGAAAAGGCAAGACAGGATTCCGAAAAGCTTATAGCCGAAAGTCAGAAGGAGCTTGACTCGGCAAAACAGCAGGCAGAAGGAATAATAACAAAGGCAAGAGCGCAGGTGTACGGTGTTCTTGACGAGATAGAAGCGATACGAAAGAAAAAGGATGTAACGGCAGACGAAAAGGCAAAGCTCAAGGCTGACATCAAAAATATGGAAGATGCCGCAGATCCTGTAAAAAGGACATCAAATGACGGATATGTACTTCCAAGACCGTTGAAGGTCGGTGACCTTGTACTTATATTCGACATAGATAAAAAAGCCACAGTACTTGAAACAGGCAAGGACAGTGTACTTGTACAGGCAGGTATAATCAAGACGAGAGTACCGATAAGCAACCTCAGATTGCTGAAACAGGAAAAAGTCAAAGTACCGCAGAGAAGTGTTACAAGAACAATAAGGAGCGATGTAAAGCGTACAGCATCAGCCGAAGTGGATGTACGAGGAGAAAATGCGATAGATGCCATAATGGAAGTAGATAGGGCAATAGATGCCGCTGTTATGCAGGGACTTCATCAGATAACAATAATACACGGCAAGGGAACAGGCGTACTCCGTAAGGAGATACAGGCGCACTTGCGCAAACATCCTTTGATACGCACTTTCCGTATAGGTGTATTCGGTGAAGGTGATTCAGGTGTTACTGTTGCAGAATTCAAATAAGTATCAGTCATAATGGTTACAGGGGAGAGATAGTGTGAAAAATAAAAAGATCCTCAGAATAGCTGTTATCATAACGGCGGTAATATTTATTGCATCTGTTTCATTCGTGGGAGTTTGTGCCGCACTCGCTTTGACAGATAACTGTCAGGATAAATATACAATGTATGAAACGGATGATTCCTTTCTTGATATAGTTCTTAAAAATGCCGTTATCGGCAGAGAGTTTACTGTTTCGGAAACTCAGATGAATACTTATCTCAACAATAAGCTTTGCGGAACTACACCGAAAGGAGAAAGCAAAATAAAAAATCTCAGGCTTTATTTCCATTCGGGAAGTGATACGGAAATATATGCAAAGGTAAAATTTCTGAACCATGATTTTGCCGTATATTCAAAGATGTCTATAAATCTTGATTCGGAAACAGGTATAGCCGCAGTAAGATTTTATGATACAAAGTTAGGAGAGCTTTCTGTACCCGACAGTGTAAAGGATAAGATACTTATTAATACGGCGGAAGACAATGACCTGATGGAATTCAGGGACGGAGTTCTGTATGTACAGACGAAGTATATATATGAATTCAAGAACTGTTCGATAACGCTGAATCTTGAAAAGTTTGAGCCGACAGACAGTGGTATAAAGTGCAAGACGAATAATCTTACACTTGAAGCCTTGAAAGCATTGAAGGACTATTTCCTTTCTGCTGACGGGCAGGCACTCTGCAAAAAGCTGTTCGGTTATAATCTTTACGATCTAAAGGACAGTATAATCGGAAGGCTGTTCGGATAAAATAAAACAGTCGGTATGCACGAACATACCGACTGTTTATTATTTGTAATGATTTATATTTTTTCAACCTTATTTATATCACTTATAAAGAAAACATTTTCATCTATTCGGAGACCTTCCTCATCAACATCAAAAACATCATAAATAAAGCTTGAAGAAAGATAGCTGCACTTGCCTTCATATACTTCACCGCTGCGAAGAGATATGCGTACATTTTTACCCTCGTATGAAGAAAGCTTTCTGTTTTTATCATCAAGCATATTTGCAGGTGTATCCTCAGACGGAATTTTTTCAAAGCAGATATAATCATCAACACGACATATATCTGTATAGCCGCAGTTCTTGCAGAGATGCATCATTATTTCATTTGTAAGAGGTACATCAATAGTAAGCTTTTTTACAGATGATTCATAATTTTCTATAGCCAGCATAATTCTTGTGCCAAAGCCCTGACCACAGTATTCGGGAAGTACGAATATATTTTCAATATGTATTTCATTGCTGTTTATGAAGAATACAGTACCGCCGATAACGGTACTGCCGTTTTCAAAGACATATAAGCTGCCGTCCGATAAACGTTCAGAGAGTTCAGTATCGGATATGCAGCTGCACTGCGGATGTTCATCTTCATCTTCGGCATTTTCTGATAATGCTTTGTTTAAAATCATTGTAATTGTTTCAAGGTCTTTTGCAGTTGCCTGTCTGAGCTTCAAAAAAATCACCCCGCTCGGAAATCTTTTCTTCTTATGCTTGTATATAACAATTACATTATAACATCATGTTTTACAATAATCAACGAAAAAAATTATAATAACCACAAAATTTTTTTGGAATATCCATATAGTTTTTCGGATATTATTATAAAATTAAAATAATAATTATTATAATGACATTTTTATAGTAAAGTGTTATAATAAAAATAATAATATATATGTGTGATTCAGGAGGATATTATGGGAACAGTAAATCTTATTTCCGCATATAAAGGTGCAAGGGCATATGATGACTGCTGTAATAAAAAAAGCAATGCACCCGAACCGCCGTATCCGCTCAAGCCTGTGGAGATAAATACACTTGCCAGTCTGTGTGATGAGCTTCAGACTCTTATGGTGCCGTTTTCGGTTTTTGACGGTTATTACATAGGCTATATTATCAAACAGATATCAAAGGAATTTGATCTTCTGCGTTTCAGTGATGATATGGTAGTTAATATTGAACTTAAAAGCAATCTCGACCATCTTTCCGCAAGTAAAAAAACAGATAAGATACTAAAACAGATGATAAAAAATCATTATTATCTGAATGCGATGAAAAAGGAAATACACATCTATACATTTGTCGAAGATAACGGACTTTACCGTTATAATCAAGAAGATCAGACAACAGAAAAGGTTAATATTTCTGAGCTTGCGGATATACTTATCTCCCAGACATTCAATGAGGAGATATTTCCCGACAAATTATTTCTTCCGTTCAATTATCTTATATCGCCGTTTACGAAAACCGAACAGTTCATAGACGGAAAATATTTTCTTACCGAACATCAGGAAGAAATCAAAAAGAAAATACTTAAAGCGTTAAACGGTGAATACAGCTTTTCATGTCTGACTGCTGATGCAGGAACAGGAAAAACTCTGCTTTTGTATGATATAGCGAAGAATTATGTTGACAGCTCAGTTATAATACACTGCGGAAAGCTCAACAGCGGTCATAATAAACTTATATCAGATTATAAATGGAACATACAGCCGATAAAAAACGTACCTTATTTTGAAGGTGATTTGGAAAGCAATCTTGAAAACACGGCCGCAGATTCAGAGGACAGTTATATGACTCCGAATATCAAGGTAATATTTATTGACGAATCACAGCGTATAAAAAAAGACCAGCTCAGTATGATAATGGCAGTATCTTTCAAATATAAAATTCCTATAGTATTTTCATATGATCCGAAACAATATCTCAATAAAGATGAGAACAAGGATATTTATGATTATCTGACCAAGAACTATAATATAGATTCATACGGCTGTGAAATAACGAAATACCGTCTTACAAAAAAGATACGCACAAATCCGAAGATAGCCTCTTTTATATCAAACCTTTTAAAGATAGGCTCGGAAACAGGAAGCCGCAGTTATGAGAATGTATCTGTAGAATACTTTGACAGCAAAAACGAAATGAAATCATACATAGAATACCTGACACAAAAGAAGAAATGGGAATTCATCACCTATACTTCGGTAAAAAGAACAGATGAAAAAATAAGTGACATAACCGAGCTTTCGGATATCAATGCACATGATGTTATAGGACAGGAGTTTGAAAAAGTAGCATTCGTCATGGACAAAAATTTCAGATATGACGAGCATAATAATCTGACGTACAGTAAAAACAGCTTTTATGACCTTTCGGGTATGTTCTATCAGATAATCACCCGTACCGTAGGCAAGCTTAAAATAATAGTTTATAAAGATGAACTGCTTTACTATAAGCTTTTATCTATCAAATCACTTGATAACAAGAATTAGCAATGTGCAAATATATTTTGAGTCCTGTATTGAAAATGAACCCTTTTTCTGATAAAATAAAAATCAACAGGGGGTTGATAAAATGAGTGTGATCGGAAAACAGATAAAAAAATTCCGTGTTGCAAAAGGCTATACACAGGAACAGCTCGGACAGCTTGTCGGAGTAACGACACAGGCTGTTTCAAAATGGGAATGCGGCGGCACTCCCGATGCTGAGCTTTTGCCCAAGCTTTCACAGATACTTAACGTGAGTATAGATGCACTTTTCGGACGTGAGGAAGAAAACTTTGCTATATCACTTGCCCACAGGCTTTGCCATATGACCAATCAGGAAGCTTACAGACATGCATTTGGTATTTGTTGTGCGATAGAAATAGGACTTTTGCAGGATGAAGCCGCACTTGATGATTTTTTCAGTGCGTTCATAGAGCATTCGGCAATAACGACTGACAAAAACGATTATTTTATGAAGGTAATGCAGGACGGCGGCATGGCAAATGTACGTCTTTCACCGGATATGCGTCATTTTTTCCTTATGATAGAGCCGCATGACAGTATAAACCGACAGTTGAGCGATATCGAGAAACTAAGAAAGGTATTCAGTATATTTTCGGATAAAAAGATGCTGAAAATAATCACATATATGTACACAAGGCTGAACAAGCCCATAGATACATCACTTATAAGCAAAAATACAGGACTTGATACAAACGAAGTGGATCACTGTATGGATATACTTTGCAGAAATAAGCTTGCAACAAGGAATACAATAGAAACTGCCGACGGTGAGATATATTCCTATATGTTCAATCAGGAAAGCTCGGTAATACCCCTGCTGTGCTTTGCCGACGAGATAGCCAAGGAGGATTTCCATGATTTTATCGTTGATTTCAGCAGGACAAAACCGCTGTTTAATTAATTCATAATTCATAATGCATAATTCTTAATTATACTTACGGTTGAGTCGGTCTTGCATACAGTTGATATATAAAACGGAAGGTTGCTTGTGTTTTTTAGAACTGTGGTTTATAATTAAGACATCACAGGAACATTGTACATCAATCAGGAGGTAATCACTATGAAAAAACTTATCGCTGTTATCTTGTCATCCCTTATCCTTTGTTCAATGGCTGCATGTTCATCATCAGGCAAAACGGAAAATACTTCATCTCAGGCATCAACAGTTTCAGCTGTACAGTCCGATGTATCGGATAAGTCATCAGACACTTCCAAGACAGAAAGTTCAAAAGAGGACACTTCAAAATCAGAGAGTTCAAAAGAGGAAAGCTCAAAGGAGGAGATTTCAGTAGATGCAAATGCTCAGGCAATACTTGAAGAGGTAACAAAAAGATATGACTTCAATGGTGTTGCATATATAGAAAAGGACGGCAAGCCGTATGCGTATTATGTTGCAGGCAAACTTGACAACGGTGATCCTATAAAACTTGATACACCTATGCCGATAGGTTCTGTATCAAAGCAGTTCTGTGCGGCTGCAATACTTTATCTTCGTGATCAGGGAAAACTCAGTGTTGATGATACTCTTGGAAAGTATTTCCCCGAATATGAAGCCGGAAAGGATATAACGCTTAAAAATCTTCTTCTCATGCGTTCGGGAATACTTACATTTACAGAAGATGTATGGAAAGGAACTTCGACAGATAAAACTTATGAAGAGAATACCGAATGGATAAAGAACTGGATATTTACACAGCCGCTTGTATTTGAACAGGGAAAGAAATTTGATTACAGCAACAGTAATTTCTTCCTGTTGGGCGAGATAGTGGAGAAGGTATCCGGCAAGAAATATATTGATTTTCTGAGAGAAGCATTCTTTGAGCCTCTTGGAATGAAAAATACAGGTTCTGTAGAAGAAATGGCAGCTTCGGCAGAATGGGCAAAGGGCGTAATGCATAATAATGTTGACTTGCAGCCGGCACTTACAAAGGGCGCAGGAAATCTTGTAACTACTGCATCTGATCTTACACTCTGGCTCAACTCTCTTACAAGCGGCAAGGCAATATCTGCTGAAAGCTATAAGGAAATGACAACAAGCCCCAATTCCAGAGATGGCTACGGCTATGGAATAAAAGTTAATTTTGCAAAGGGAATAGGTCATGCCGGCATAATAGGAAAATACACAGCGATGGACTACATAAATACCGACAAGAACCTTACAATAACACTTATGAGCAACAATCTTTCCGCAGGTGATATCCAGTCCGTATTCTCTGAAACTGTACTGCCGCTCATTGAATAATGTGGAATTTGGAAAGTGGAAAGTGGAATTATTATAGCCCGTACACTGAATTTTTAAGGAGGAAAAGCTATGTATCCTGAAAAGATATTTGATATGTCATTACCATATCCCGAAAGGGACAGCGAAAAGCTTGTACGAGTTTTTGTTCCGGAGCATGAGGAGGGGGAAACCTTTCCTGTAATATACATGACTGACGGACAGAATCTGTTTGAGGACGATCACCCGATGCAGTTTGGCTGCTGGTACACAAGGGAAGCTATCAGAGCCGAAAGTAAAAATGAAGGTCAGGCTGCTGTGATAGTCGGTATTTACAATAATGACGGTCCGGAGCAGCGTGCAAACGAGCTAACTCCTAAAAGCATAGGCAGACTTGAAGGTCCTGAGGAGATAAGATCGAGAATATCTCCGTCAGGTGAGTTGTTTGATGATTTTGTTATCAATACGGTCATGCCGGCAGTAGAGGCACGTTTCCCTGTTATGACAGGAAGGAACAATACAGCTTTTTGCGGGAGTTCTTCGGGCGGTCTGCAAACGCTCTTTACAGTACTTACACATCCCGACAAATTCTGTGCAGGCGGTGTATTTTCTCCGCCGTTCATGTTCTATTCATTTGAAGACCTTACAAAGTGGATACACGGAAAAATAAAGCCTGATATGCCTTATCTTTACATATATACAGGCGCAGGAGATGAGCTTGAAAAGATAATTTATCAGTCAACGGAGATGACATACGATGTACTTACGGAATGTTATCCAGCCGAAAAGCTGAACGAAGTCATACTTCTTGAAAACAGACACCATGAAACAGCATGGGCTGAGATATTCAAGGATTTTCTTCATACATTCCTTACAAGGCGGAATGAATTTTAAATAACAACAAAAATGCACGGCACTCATAATGGTGACCGTGCATTTTATTCTTTATGCTATTCTATAATTGCACATTGCACATTGTACATTGATTATGACGCTATTCCGAGTATCATAGTTACTATACGGACTGCAAAGAGCACAAAGGATACCCACATTATAGGATGTATGTCCTTTATTTTGCCTGTTACGATTTTGAGTATTGCCCATGATACAATACCGAACATGATGCCGTTTGCGATAGAGTTTGTGAACGGCATCATTATTATTGCAAAAAATCCGCCAACGGTGTCGGCGATGTCGCCTTCAAATTTCATTTTGGTAACGTTTTTCATCATAAGCAGTCCAACATATATAAGTGCCGGAGCTGTTGCAAAAGAAGGTATTGCAAGGAATATCGGATAGAGTGTGAGTGAGAGCAGGAACAGCACAGCAGAAGTAAGTGCGGTAAGACCTGTTCTGCCGCCTGCCGCAACACCTGTTGTCGATTCAACATAAGATGTAACTGTTGAAGTTCCGAGCATAGCGCCAGATACAGTTCCGAGAGCATCAGCCATAAGTGCACGTCCGGCTCTGGGAAGCTCACCCTTTTCGTTAAGCATATTGCATTCATGTGCAACACCTATGAGTGTTCCGACAGTATCGAAAAGATCGATGAACAGGAACGCAAAAATTATTACAAGGAAGTTTATCGGGTTTACGGTTATGTATCCGAAATTGAACTGACAGAATGTATTTGTAAACATTGACTCAAGAGGTGCAAAAGGTGAATAGTTGCTGAAATCCGGTATTATGGAAAGATTTCCTGTTGTTCCGCCTATCTGATACCAGCCTGTAAGCTGTGCTATTATACCGAATATCCATGTGGAAACTATGCCTATGAGTATAGCACCGTTAATTTTATAGTGAGTCAGGGCGGCTATTATCAGAACGCCTAAAAGTGCAAGGACAACTTCGGGAGAAGCTATATTTCCGAAGGTTGATATTGTTCCGCTGCCCGGAACAACAGCCTCTGCACCCGTAAGTCCTACGGATACGATGAAAAGACCTATACCTGCCGAAATGCCGAGTTTAAGATTTTCGGGAACTTTGTTTACGAGAGTTTCCCTGAACTTAACAAATGAAAGCAGTATGAATATTATACCTTCCATAAGTATGGCTGTAAGAGCCACTCTCCATGGATCTGTGATACCCTGTTCTGCAAGCTGAGGAACTACGGTGTATGCGAAATACGCATTAAGTCCCATACCTGACGCAAGTACAACAGGATAATTTGCAAAGAATGCCATTATCATAGTTGCAAAAGCGGCGGAAACAGCCGTTGCCGCAAATACTGCCTGAGCAGGCATTCCGGCAGCCGAAAGTATTGAAGGGTTTACTGCAAGGATGTACGCCATTGCAAGAAATGTTGTGATACCGCCTATAATTTCATTTCTGACATTGGTACCGTGTGCTTTGAGTTTGAATAACTTTTCCAATTATTTCACTCCTAAAATAAAATTTATGGATATTATACCATATGATCGTGTATTTTTAAAGGTTTTCTATAGAAAAATCGGAAAATACCGACAGAAAAATATTTTTTTCTATTGACGGAAATAATAGTATGTGGTATGATTTGTATAACAAATCATACTTAACCAACAGGGAGGAAACAGATATGCCGAAACCTAAAGGAAAATATGCGTGGACAGCTACTGTCGGCGAAAAAGGGCAGATAGTAATACCTAAACAGGCGAGAAATATTTTTAATATAAAACCGGGCGATACACTTCTGATACTTGGTGATGAAGAACGTGGTCTGGCAATAATGAAAAATGACGCATTTGACAGTCTTTTCGGAATTGCTTTCAGTGATAAGGAGGATAAAAAATGAGGAATATTGCACTTTTCAGCATACCGGCTCACGGTCATACAAATCCTATGATACCTGTTGCAGCAGAGCTTGTAAAAAGAGGAAATAAAGTACGCTTCTATTCGTTTGATATGTTTGAAGAGAAAATCAAGGCGTCAGGTGCTGAATTTGTATCATGCAGTAAATTTCTTCCCGAACTCAGCAATAAGGAAAACGAGAATCTTAAAAAATCATCAAATACCGAGATGACAATACAGGATATCCGTATAACTATAGCTATGAATGATTTTCTCCATGAGGAATTCGAGAGCTTTAAGCCTGATGTTGTATATACGGACGCTGTATGCTTCTGGGGAAAGCTCAATGCGTGGAAACATAATGTTCCTATGGTAGTATCTGTAAGTACATTCGCTTTCAATCAGATGTCATCATCCTACATGAAAAACAGCCCCGCAGAGCTTGCGGATATGATATCCGGTCTGCCGAAAATATCAAAGGAGCTTAAAACACTTGAACCCTACGGCTATAATGTAAAAAGTGCACTTAAACTTGTTACTAACGACAACAGTACCGATTCTGTCGTTTATACATCATATAATTTCCAACCGTTTGCCGAGAGCTTTACTGACCATTATCTTTTTGCAGGTCCTTCGGTATTCTCCAAAGCTGAACCGGCAAAGAATAATAAACGACCTCTTGTGTATATCTCATTGGGTACAGTCGTAAATGATAAGCCCGATTTTTATGCAAAATGTGCAGAAGCATTCAGGAATGAAAATGTTGATGTTATAATCTCCTGCGGAAAACATGTTGATCCGGCATCACTCGGCACACTTCCTGAAAATATCAGGGTATATCAGTATGTTGACCAGCTTGACATACTTTCAAGAGCAAATGCTTTTCTTACACACTGCGGCATGAACAGCACATCTGAAAGCTTGTATATGGCAACGCCTATGGTACTCTATCCTCAGACGGCCGAACAGCATGCTGTTGCAAGGAGAGTTACAGAGATAAATGCAGGTGCAATGCTTACTGATGACTCGGCAGAGGGAATAAAGAGTGCTGTACAGAATATACTTAAAAATAAGAGCTATGCCGAAGCTGCCGCAGAGTGCAGCAGGGATTTCAGGACATCTCCGGGAGTGTCTGCCGCTGCCGAATTTATTGAGAATGCTCCGCATACATCGAATGGTGTTGATCTTCTGAAAGAGTACAACAGTGTAACCGCCAGATCACAGATTATATTCTGGATATTTGCAATTATCGCCATAGTTCTTTTCGGTATATTTGTAACATGGAAATATGCGTGGGTAGTAGGCTTGCTGGCAGGTATTTTTGCAAGACCGACAGCTAAAGCAGTAAGTGACAGATATTATGCAAAAAGAGTAAGCGAGATAAGAAAAAACAAGGCGGCTGAGAACAGAAGCAAATGAAATCACATTCTCAAAAACAGTAAAAAAATATGATATTAAATCAAAATATTTGGATATATCGCTTTTAAAAAGTGAGTGGAAACACCGTACATTTTTTGTGCGGTGTTTTTTTTAGGCTTACAATAAAAAACATGACATCGGTTTTTTGTTTTTTAATATTTTGACAAAACGTTTGACATAAGTTTCATTATCGGAAAATTACCGTTTACAGTAATACACGCATTTATCATTCATTGTTGACATTCTTTATTTAAAAGAATAGTGACCTGAAATTACACAAATATTTAAAATTGTTAGTGTTCAGATGTCACTTGACATTTTTCACAACAGCGGTTTATAATTTCTCCGCCGGACAAAGCATCCGTGCATTTATCGAATACAAGGATCGTTTGATACAAAATTTATTGCCGCGGAGATAATTGGCGTGTTGATGATACTTGCAGTTTTTAAGGAGGATAAAATTGAAAAAGCTGACGGTAATAGAACCGGCAGGTATATCTGCCGGCAGGAAAACAAGGGTAGGCGCATATTGCAGAGTATCAACAGAAAACAAGGAGCAGAAGCATTCTTACAATTCACAGGTGAACTATTTCAGGAGGCAGTACAGATATTCCGGAAACGAGGAGCTTGTTGAGATATATGCGGATATGTGCAGCGGAACAACAATTTCTGACAGAACTGAATTTATCAGGATGATTGAAGACTGCCGCAGAGGTAAGCTTGACAGGATAGTAACAAAATCACTCAGCAGATTTGCACGTAATACAAGAGAATGTCTGAGTACTTTAAGAGAGTTAAAAAATCTCGGTACAAGTGTTCTTTTTGAAAAAGAGGGTATAGATACCCGATGTGTATCGGACGAGATAATGATATCCATACTTGAAGGGCTTGCACAGGAGGAGTCGGCATCTATATCAAGAAATATAAGATGGAGCATAAAGCGGAAAATGGCATCGGGTACATTTGGCATTGCACGAGTGCCGATTGGTTATACAAAAACAAACGGAAAACTTGTGATAGATGATAAAGCGGCAGATATAGTCAGAAGGATATATTCCCTTTATCTTTCGGGAATGGGTGCAAAGAGGATAGCTTCGGTTTTCAATGATGAGGGAATACTTTCACCGACAGGAATACTTTGGAACAATGTGACTATACTGAAAATACTCAAACAGGAAAAGTATATCGGAGATATCTGCTGGCAGAAAACGTACTCGGAGTTCATGGGCAAAAAGTGGATGATAAACAAAGGAGAACGTGACAGCTATTATATACGTGACTGTCTGCCTGCGATAATAAGCCGTAAGGATTTTGTTGCTGTACAGGAGCTTCGTGAACGCAATACAAGACATGCACATAAAATGTATTCTTCGATATTCAGAGGCAAAACGAAATGTACCTGCGGACGCTCGTATTATTATATAAAAAGAAACAAAGCAGTATGGAGATGTTCGGGAAAATATGATACTGTAAATCCGTGTTTGAATCCCGTATTTTTTGACAATGAATATCATCTTGCATGGAGAAGACTGTGCTTCAAGCTAAGAAGATTTGCGGATGAGATAATACTTCCGTGTATAATACAGTGTGAGCTTTTAGAGAACGGTATAATAAATGATGAGTTATGTGAACTGAGGGCAAGAGAGGGAGAACTTCTTGACAGAAGATATGCATTGTACTCACTTTGTTCATACGGCTGTCTTACGGCTGAAAAGCTTGCAGGTGCGGAGGTACCTTTGAATGCAGAACTTGATATTATCAAAAAACAGCTCGAAAGGCTTGAAAACAACAGTATTAAGACTTCGGAAAAACTCGGTTCACTTTATTCGGTTATAACAAGAGAGATAAATGAAAATATTGCAGATGAGATACTTATTAATGTTGTGTCTGATGGTATGGCAATAGAATTTGAACTGATCGGCGGTCTGAAACTCAGGGAGATTTTATAATGGAAAAGAGATATATACCATTCGGTTACAGGGTGGAAAACGGAAAGAAAGTTATAAATAAAGAAGAAGCGTCTGTTGTAAGACGGATATATGAAATGCGCATAAAAGGTGAAGGCGTAAGTGCGATAGGAAAACAGCTCTATGATGAAAGACAGCTGTTCTTTTCCGATACAAAGGATAAATCGATAAAAAAGGTAAGTGCGATACTTTATAAAAAAATATATGCAGGGGATAAGAATTATCCTGCGATAGTTGATGCGGAGATTTTTTCGTGTATCGACAGGATGAAAGATAAGCCGATACGCAGGCAGTGTGCAAATGGTGAAGGAACTGTTGAATATACAGAAAAGATGAGTTTTGAGTATAAAGAAAGTGACGAGATCAGCGATATTGAAATGTCAGTTTCGGAAATGATCAGAAACAGGAAAGCGGAAAGTAAAGAAGTGCTTGAAATGATACTGAAGCTTGCATCAAAGAAATATTCCTGCATAATACAGAAGGAGGAAGACTGATGAATACAGCAGCCGTTTCGGGAAATGTTATGGTGATACCTGCAAAAAAGAAAGAGTTAAAATATACCTTGTGTGAAAATATGCTGAAAGTAGCGGCATACTGCCGTGTTTCGACAGATGAAGCCAATCAGAAGAATTCTTATGAAGCACAGATAAGTTATTATACTGAGTATATCAATAATTCTCCCGAATGGCAGTTTGCAGGGATATATTCGGAAAGGTAAACCCAAGAATTGATACAAAGAAATGCTGTTGTCAGAGCGGCAGAATGGCTTGAAATCAAGGGCTTTCAGAGATTAGGAACTCTCCGGCAACTCATTCT
>Ga0256407_10004116_pt1 | contig 24722 bp, 21 predicted proteins | sample RumenRJG_04DNA_FD_193489 | JGI IMG/M metagenome (GOLD analysis project Ga0256407, IMG submission 193489) | Bovine rumen microbial communities from Lethbridge, Alberta, Canada - RJG_04 | ecosystem: Host-associated > Mammals > Digestive system > Stomach > Rumen | place: Canada: Alberta... | reverse complement strand
CCATTCCAGTGCAGATGGTTGCCACGTCGCTCGAGATATACTGCATGGTGTCGTAGATGCCGAGACCTGCTGTGACGCTTCCACCAGGCGAGTTGATGTAGATGGAGATATCCTTGGTGTCGACAGAGTCAAGGTAGAGCAACTGAGCCTGCAGCGTGTTGGCAGTATAGTCGTCGATCTGCGTGCCGAGGAAGATGATACGGTCCATCATGAGCCTAGAGAAGACATCCATCTGGGTGACATTGAGCTGTCGTTCCTCCAGGATGTATGGATTAAGATACTGGGCTTGTGCGCTGATCACATCGTCGAGCGCCTGTCCGTTGATGCCAAGATGGCCTGTAGCGAATTTTCTGAAGTCGTTCATAGTTGCTATAAATTGTTTCACATCGTGGGTACAATCCATGTCGAGGAAGCCCACGGTTCCCTTACGGCAAAAATCGAGCCATAAAAGAATAAGGTTACCGACTTTTCCGTCCTTGTTGCAACAAAGATACGAAAAAAAGTCGGTAACCTTTATATAAAAAGTGATTTTTTTGCAAAAAACCGATTATTCAGCGGCAATTTTGTTGAATTCCTCGAGGGTCACAGTCTTGACATTCAACTTCACGACATTTTTGAGTACGTCGATGAGTTTGCGGTCAATAGCCCTGTCAACGAGTGAGTCGACATTCTCCTTCTGCTTGAGCATATCCTCGGCATATCCCTCGAGATAATCGTCGGGAACGTTGTTCATGCCATATTGTGCGAACTGTGCCCTTGCCATCTCTTTGGCCACGGCCTTCACATCGGCATCCTCGATCTTCACCTGGTTGTCGGTCACGATCTGCTCTTTGATGAGGTGCCACTTCAGTTCGTTGATGCTGGCCTCGAAGTGCTTGTCCACGTAGTCGGCCTCTTTCTCCTTGTTGTTGGCTTTCATCACCTTCTTGAGGATTTCCTCGGGGAATGTGAGTTCGCCCACCTTCTTCTCGGCATACTTGCGCACGTCGAGCAGGAAGCGGTAGTCGGACTCACCGGCAAGCTGAGCCTTCAGCCCTTCGGTGATGCGGCTTCTGAACTCCTCCTCGTTGGTCACTTTGCCCTCGCCGAAGACGCTGTCGAAGAGTTCCTGGTCGAGACCGGCCTTCACGAAGCGTGAGATTTCGGTAATCTGATAGCTGAAGTCGGAGTTGATGTCGGCCACCTCCTCTTTCTTGAGTTTGAGGAGTGCTGCCACCTCGGCGTCGCTCTCAGGATAGGCTTTCTTGGGATTGAAGGTGATGATGTCGCCCAATTTGGCTCCATCGAAGAGTGCCTTCTGGGCCTCCTCCTTGATGTACTGCGGCATGAGCACAGCGTCGGCCACGGTGATGCCACCCTCCAGGGTATTGCCCTCCTCGTCGAGCTGACGCAGGTCGCCCTTGAGCATGTCTCTCTGCTCGGGGTCGTAAGCCTCGGCCTTCTCATAGTGTCCGTTACGGCTGGCAAGCATCTCCACCTGCTGGTCGATGAGTTTGTCGTCGGGCTGGATATCGTAGTAGTCGATCTTGTCTTTGTTGGAGAGCGAGATGCTGAACTCGGGAGCCACGGCGATATCGAAGATGAACTCATAAGCGCTCTCTTTCTCCAGGTCTTGGGGTACCTGCTTCTCAGAAGGAATGGGCTCGCCCAGCATCTTCACGTTGTTCTCTCGGATGTATTTGTACATTTCCTCGCCGATGAGTTTGTTCACCACATCCACCTTCACGGCGGTGCCATACTGGCGCTTGATGAGGTTCATCGGCACGTTGCCGGGCCTGAAACCAGGCACGCTGGCTTTCTTGCGGTAGTCCTTCAGGGTTTTCTCTACTTTCTCCTTGTAATCATCAACCTCCACGGTCAATGTCATCAGACCATTGATCTTGTCAGGGTTCTCGAATGAAATTTTCATCTTTTATCGTGTTATTTTTTGACGTTTGTATGCTATTGGAAAAACACTTTCCGAAATTGGAGTGCAAAATTACGCATAATTCGCTGAAAATCCTAACTTTCAGCGTAAAAATTTGATTTTTTAACCAAGGCAGCCACGAAATCAGGAGTATCTCTCGTTTTCGGCCTTCTCTCTGGCCCGATGTTCCTCGTCGATGGTTTGGAAGTCTTTCTTCCTGAGCACGAAACTATTGCTGAGGTACTTCTCGCGCACAATCTTATTGGCCGCCAGTTCCTCGGGTTTTCCCTGGAAGAGGATACGGCCCTCGAAGAGCAGGTAGGCACGGTCGGTGATGGTCAGCGTCTCCTGCACGTTGTGGTCGGTGATGAGGATGCCGATGTTGCGGTATTTCAGTTGCCACACGATGTGCTGGATATCCTCCACGGCGATGGGGTCGACACCGGCGAAAGGCTCGTCGAGCATGATGAACTTGGGGTCGATGGCCAGGCATCTTGCGATCTCGGTGCGCCGGCGCTCGCCACCCGACAGGGTGTCGCCCTTGCTTTTCCTCACTTTTCCAAGGCGGAACTCACTGATGAGACTCTCGAGTTTCTCGATTTGCTGTTTCTTGCTGAGTTTGGTCATCTCGAGCACCGACCGGATATTGTCTTCCACGCTCATTTTCCTGAAGACACTGGGTTCCTGCGGCAGGTATCCGATACCTGCCCTAGCCCGTTTGTAGACAGGGAAACTGGTGATATCCTGGTTGTTGAGGAAGATGTGTCCGGCATTGGGCACGATGAGTCCGGTGGTCATGTAGAACGACGTGGTTTTCCCGGCGCCATTCGGTCCGAGCAGCCCCACGATCTCGCCTTGGCGCACGTTGATCGACACCTCGTTCACCACGGTGCGCTTGCCATATCGTTTCACCAGTCCCTCGGTGCGGAGCACCATGCCTTCAGGGTTGATTGTGTTCTCTGTATCCATCTCTGTTTATCTGATACTGTCTTGACGAAACTTTTTCGGGTTGCAAAAATAGATAAAAAAAACGACTTATCATCTTTTGCCGGCATATTATTAACCTTAATTTATGTTTCTCATTTGCTCAACTTCTTGGAGTTCAGGAGTTGCAGGAGTTCAGAAAATAGCCCGGTATTCACCTCGTTGGACCCAATGTCTCATTTCTTCTCGATGCGTTTCGACAGGCCGATGGCCCCCGTGGGACATACGAGACGGCAGAGATGGCACCCCACGCACTTCGTGCCCACAATCCGTGGCATACGCTCTTCGGTATCGAAACTGATGGCCTGATGGCCACCATCGAGGCAAGAGGTGTAGCAACGTCCGCAGCCCACACACCGTTCCCTGTCGATCTTTGGATAGACGATGGTCTTGCGGTCGAGCATCGACGCTGTGACGAAATGGGGCAGTTCCTCGCCCACGAGTTCTTCCACCCGGCTCACGCCTCTCTGGCTCATGTAGAACTGCATGCCGAGTATCAAGTCGTCGATGATACGGTAGCCATACTGCATCACGGCGGTGCACACCTGCACGTTGCGGCAGCCCAACTGTATGAACTCCAGTGCGTCGCGCCAGGTTTCTATACCACCGATACCACTCAACTGGATGCCTTTCATCACCGGGTTTTGCGCCATTTCTAGAATGAAGCGCAGGGCAATGGGTTTCACGGCCCGGCCGGAGTATCCCGACACGGTCTTCTTCTCCGACACCGAACTGTCTTCACTCATCGTCACGCTCTTGATGGTGTTGATGGCCGAGATGGCGTCGGCGCCTGCGAAATACGCGCCCATGGCAGGCCGCGACATGAAGGTGATGTTGGGTGTCATCTTCGGGATGACGGGGATGGAGACATTGCGTTTCACGTAGGCGGTGTAGAAGGTGACGAGCTCAGGATCCTGTCCCACGTCGGAGCCCATTCCCGCCAGTCGCATCTGCGGACACGAGAAATTGAGCTCTATGGCATCCACGCCAGCCTTCTCGGCCATTTTGGCCAATACGATCCACTGTCGTTCGGTCTGGCCCATGATGGATGCCACAACCACCTTTGTAGGATAATTTTCCTTGAGCCTTTTGAGGATTTCGAAATCCACCTTCACTGGGTTCTCGCTCAGTTGCTCCATGTTGCGGAATCCATAGAAGTCGCCCGTTCCCTCGCAGTGCACGGCATCGAAGCGTGGCGACACCTCGTTGATGTCCTGCATACAGATGGTCTTGTAGAACACGCCAGCCCATCCTGCGTCGAAGGCCCGTGCCACCATCTCGTAATTGGTGCAGATGGCCGACGAGGCGAGGAAGAACGGATTCTCGCATTTGATACCACAGAAGTCGACAGCCAGGTTAGGAAGGCTGGAAGGCAAGGCGGGTGGTGTGGCCATACGGCATAGTTGTTTGATTCGAATAGGCCTGTCGTAGTGAATACAAGCCTGCTCGGCCGCCTCGAGGTCGGCATCGGTGCAGTTGGCGGTCCATAGCCCTGCCATTTTGTCATTGCCGAACCTTATGGCCCGGATAGCTCTTGCGGGGTCGCCATTCCGGCATGCCTTGCTACAAGGAGCATCGGCACAAAGCAGGCATCTTGCCGCCTCTTCCTTTGAGTGCAATGTTTTTTTCATGGAATGTTTGGGATAATTGGGGTGAATGATTGAGTTGAAAAGGGAAAAACACAATACGGCAAACGATTGTGAAAGTAGAAAGGTGTGTCGACAACGGCACATCTCTGTCCGTCACGACACACCTTTGTATGAGTAGTAGACAATTACTTCACGTAGACAATGGCCAGGCGGTTGGAGGTTGTGCCTTGCACGCCCTTGCCCTCTGCCTCGTCAATGATCACGCCACGTTCTCTGAGATAGTCGGCCACAGCGTCGGCACGGGCCTGCGACAGGCGCTGGTTGAGTTCGGGGTTGCCCTCTGGCGATGCCGTACCCACGATTTGCACGTGCGAGCCAGCCTTCACAGCATTGAGAGCGTCCATTGCCTCTTTGGTAAGCACCGACTTGCCCTGTGCGAATGTCACGAACACGAGGTTCTCCACCTTCACCTCACGGCCTGCCACCGGCACCTCTTTCACCACTTCTTTCACCACTTCCTTCACTACCTCCTTGGGCTTCTTGGCCAGTTCGGCGCGCAGGCTGTTGATGACACCATTCAGGCGGTCGATCTCAGCGTTGTCGGCCCCGGCGATCTTGAAGTTATGCGTGCCGTTGGAGTTGCCGAACTTGTACACCAGTCCGGCATTGAGTTGCACGGCGGAGTTGTTGACGTTGTAACGAGGTTGCGCGTCATCATACGAGAGTTTGTAGTCGGGCTGCACGCCAGGCTGGTTGCAGGTGGAGAGGAACATCCATGTGAAAGAAGGCTCGATGTAGAACTGCCACTGCCTGTCGCTTCCGAAGTTGAAGGCGAGGTCGATGCCCGCTTTCGACGTCATTTTGTTGGTGGGCTCATAGAAGTCGTGGTTGGAGCGGAACAAGTGTCCCCATCCCAGTCCATAGAGTCCGATGACCTCGAAGCGGCGCGGTTGTCCCTTGTATCCGCCAAACCAATTGGTGAAGTTCAGCGTACCAAGCAGCGACACGTTGGTGGCGCGGATGGCGGTGCCTGTGGAGATGAACGGCTTGTTGGACAGGTATGCCGTTCCTTCGACAGCCAGACCGAACACCGGTGTGAACCACCTTCCGATGCGTAATCCGAAGTTGGGGTCGAGATTCTCGGCCCATTTCACCCCTGTGGCTTTTACGGCCACGCCACCATTGATGCCCACATAGATATTATCATAATTCTTGCTCTCCTCCACGGTCTGAGCCGATGCCGAGAATGCCATGAGAGCGGCGGCAAACAACAAAATATACTTTTTCATCATAGTTAAATAATTTGGTGGACCGTTTTGGCAAATGAGCAGCACGACGGCCCACATCATTTGAATGGATAAGTGGTGCAAATTAAGAAAAATTTCTTGAAGAAAGCAAACTTTAAGCCCTAAAAATCATGTAGAAAGACACGTTTTATGCTTTTTGGCCAACATAAAGTGCTTGCCGACTCCTTTTATTTCAAAAATTATATGTAAGTTTGCAGCATGAGTGAAATCATTCTGATTACAGGAGGCCAGCGGTCGGGCAAGAGCAGTTATGCCGAGCAGCTGGCCCTGAGCCTGAGCGAACACCCCGTGTATATGGCCACGGCGAAAGCGTGGGACGAGGAGTTCAGGATGCGCATCAAGCGACACCAGGAGCGTAGGGGTCCCTGCTGGACCAATATCGAGGAGGAGCGCTATCTGAGCCATCACGACATCACTAACAAGGTGGTGCTCATCGACTGCGTGACCCTTTGGCTCACCAACATTTTCTTCGCTGCCCGCGACCGTGAGGCCAGTGTCGACGAGCTGCTGGAAGAAGCAAAAAGCGAGTTCGACCTCTTCACCCGCCAAGACGCCACCTTCATCTTCGTCACCAACGAGATTGGCAGTGGCGGCGTGAGCGACAACCCGCTACAGCGCCGCTTCACCGACTTGGAAGGTTGGATGAACCAGTATATCGCCTCGCGCGCCGACACCGTCATACTGATGGTGAGCGGCATTCCCGTAACCATAAAACCACAGTCATGAGAGCGTTCCACATACCCATTCCCGACCAGGGAATGAAAGCCGCCATCGAACGGAAGATCGATAACCTGAACAAGCCGAAAGGCGCATTGGGCGAGTTGGAGACACTCGCCATGCAGGTCAGCCTCATCCAGCACACCCTCTCTCCCACCCTCTCCCATCCCTGCCACCTGCTCCTTGGTGGCGACCATGGCATTGAGCGCGAGGGGGTGAGCGTGTCGCCCCGCGACGTGACCTGGCAACAGATGGTGAACTTCACCAAGGGTGGTGGCGGCGTGAACATGTTTTGCCGCCAACATGGGTTTCACCTGCGCATCGTCGATATCGGGGTCGACCACGACCTCTCTGCCGTCGACGGCATCATCCACCGCAAGATAGCCCCCGGCACGGCCAACTTCCTCCATGGGGCGGCCATGACCGAGGACCAATATTGGCAGGCCATCGATGTCGGCGCTTCGCTGGTGGACGAATGCGCCGCCGAGGGATGCAACATTGTCTGTGTGGGCGAGATGGGCATTGCCAACACCTCGCCATCGAGCATCTGGATGAGCATCTTCGGGCATATCTCCCTCGACGAGTGCATCGGCGTGGGGGCCGGCCTCAACAACGAGGGACTGCTCCACAAGCACGAGGTGCTGCGCACTGCCCTTCAACGGTTCCAAGAGCGTTACCCCGATGCCGTAGAAAAGCCCGGCACACCCTCCTCCGCCCGTCTCATCGTGCGCTACTTCGGTGGGTTCGAGATGGTGGGTGCCATCGGTGCCATGTTGCGTGCTGCCGAACTCGGAATGGTGGTGATGGTCGACGGTTTCATCATGACCGCCTGCATGCTTGCCGCCTCACATCTCTGTCCCAATGTGCTCCACTATGCTATTTTCGGACATTGTGGCGACGAGAGCGGGCATCACCGCATGCTCGAATTGATGGACGCCCGTCCGCTGCTACGGCTGGGTCTGCGGTTGGGTGAGGGCACTGGCGCCTTATGTGCCTACCCCATCATAGAGAGCGCCGTGAGAATGATTAACGAAATGAACAATTTTGACAATGCGCATATTACGAAGTACTTCTAAGTGGTACCAGCATTTGTGGGCAGCACTGATATTCTTTACCCGACTGCCCTTCTGGAGAGTCTACCAACCTCCCAAGGAAAGTTATCGCGCTGTAGTTGAATTCTGGCCCCTGACAGGCTGGCTCACCGGTGGCGCAATGGCCGCCATCCTCTATTTCGGTTCCGCCATCTTCCCCTACGCCCTCGTGGTGGCACTCGCCATCGTGGTACGGCTGCTCATCACCGGAGCCCTGCACGAAGACGGTCTGGCCGACTTCTGCGACGGGTTTGGCGGAGGCACCGACCGCGAGCGCATCCTTGCCATCATGAAGGACTCGCGCATCGGCACGTATGGCGTGCTGGGACTGACGTTCTATTTCTTGCTGCTCTTCCTTGCACTCTACCATCTGCCTCCCGCCACGGCAGCCCTTACCGTGATCGCCGCCGACCCCTTCTCGAAGATGCTTGCCGGCCAGGTGGTGCAGATGATGCCGTATGCTCGCACCGAGGCAGAGGCGAAGAATAAGGTGGTGTACCGGAAGGTAAGCATCGCGGGCAGCATAGCCCTGGCCTTCCAGGGGTTGCTTCCCATTCTGCCACTGCTCTTTTTTACCGACATTCTCTCCGCCCAATGGCATCTCGTGGTGTTCATTCCCTGCTTGGTGATGTATTTCCTCTATCTCAAGATCTGGACCAAGCTCCGTGGCTACACCGGCGACTGCTGTGGCGCCATGTTCCTCCTGGTGGAACTGAGCGTATACCTCACTGTCTGTGCCATTGTCTATCGTTCCACCCTTGCCGCCTGATAGGACAAACCTTCAAGAAAGCCTATGAGAGTGACCATGATCCGCCATACCAGCGTGGCTGTGCCCAAGGGCACCTGCTATGGGTGGAGCGACGTGCCCGTGGCCGACACTTTTGAGCAGGAGGCTGCTGTCACGCGGGCGAAGTTGGAAGGAATGGTCTTCGACCAAGTCTATTCCTCGCCACTCACCCGTGCCACCAAACTGGCTGCCTACTGTGGCTTCCCCTCCCCTGTTCTCGATGACCGACTGAAAGAAATGAACATGGGGGACTGGGAGATGCAGCGCTACGACGACATACGCGACGAGGCCCTGCAGCGGTGGTATGACGACTACATGCACCTGCCCGCCACCGGTGGCGAGAGTTTCCCGATGCTTCATGCCCGCGTGTCGGCATTTCTTGACGAGCTCCGTGCCAAGCCTTTCCGTCGTGTGGCCATCTTCGCCCATGGCGGTGTACTGGTGAGCGCAGGCATCTATGCCGGCCTCTTTGGCGAGGAGAATGCCTTCTCCCACTCCGTGCCCTATGGAGGTATTCAGGAGATAAGGCTCTAATTATTAAATATCTGAAATTAAGGACTTTAAGGACCTTAAGGACTTTAAGGAAACCTCAAACCTATCAGAACTGTATGGAGAGTGACGCCATCAGCGTCCGCCCACGTTGGAACATCGGAGCATACTGGTAAGTTGGTCCACAAAGATAACTATAAGTGTCGAAGATGTTCTCGCAGTCGAGAGATAACTGGTACATTTGGCGGTAATTATACTTGATGCCAAGGTCGACAATCAGTTTGCCAGGCACGAAGTAGTCGTCTGTTTCTTGTGCCGAGTAGTTCAGTTTTCTGCCCAAATACGAGGAATTGCCATATACCTTGATTTCGTGATTATTTTGCTGAAGCAGTTTCCATGCGCCATGGAGATGGAGCGTGAAATGAGGAACGTCGCAGACCATTTTCTTCGACGTGTTATAATAATAATGTTCTGAACTGGTATCATGGCATAAAAAGAGCGAGAGATTGGCGGAGAGCCGCTTATATGCATATTTGGCTGAACCCCCAACGCCCACATTAGTGAGCCGGCCTGAGTTTAATAAGAAATCACCCAAGCGATCTTGCCAGCACAAGAGGTTGGAGAATCTATTATAGAAAAGGTTGACCTCATAATTGAGATGCATCGGTGGAATAGTCCCCATGGCCGTAAGCTGTATGGCAGAAAGATGCTGTGGATCTGAGCTGTAGTTGCTGACCTTGGAGATGTATCGATAGTAGAATGAGATATCGGAGAATGCTTCAGAATAAGACAATTTGAGACTGAAGCGGTCGTTAGGCACATACATCAGTGCCAGTCGAGGGGAGAAGGTCTTGACCACATTCTCATTTTGCCTGTATTTAAAATCGTAGCGGGCACCGGCATTCAAAATGAGTTGTGACATGATATAGTGCTTGTCCTGGATAAAAAAGGAGAGGATATTCTCCTTGCCGGCATCAATGATTTCTTCATGAAAGATATTGCCATCCGACACAATTCCTATATCCATTCCCCAACAACTAAGGTTTGACGAAAGCGAGAAATGCTCATATTGGACACCTGCAAGGAAATTTCCTTTCATGTTGGCAAGCCTATAGTCGGAACTGGCCCTGAAAGTCCCGCCCATTGTATGCTCCCTATAACTGTTGAAAGACCATTTTCCTGATTCCTCTTCGGTTTCGATAGGACTAACATTCAAGATCGAATCATGCACCACATCATACATCGACAACACATACCAGTCGCCATAGAGTGAGGCATTCAGATATACTTTTCCCACTTGCCTTGAATATCCTATTTCAGCATGGGTCGATGATGTAGCACTTCCTGGCATGAGATCATTGATGGGATGAAATTTGTCCAATCTATAGCCACCATTGTAATTGGTCAACATCATAGCTTTCGAGACATTCTTCTTGCTGAGCATCACGTCAAAGCCCTTGAACTTTAATGTCATGCCCACATCGTATGAAGGCGTATCCCTGTATCTGTCGATATAAATTTTATCTGGGCCTACAGCTATCCATTTCATACTCCCTATCTGCTCGACCGGAGACAAGAACTCTTTAAGATAACCTTTATCTTCGCCAAAATGACGTATCTTGCCATTGGATTTGTAGTAGGAGCCCCAAGCGAATATGTCAACGTCCATGAACTGCGTACCCATCAACAGGTCTGCCTTGTGGGTGGCGAAAGTGCCATAGCCATATTTTGCCTTTATCCCGTTTGTCGTCCTGCCGCTCTTGGTGATGATATTCACCACAGCCGACAAGGCCACATTGCCATAGAGAGAAGATGCCGGACCACGCAACACCTCGATATGGTCGATTTTCTCCGTACCGACAGAATAGCTTATCGGACCAATATTATTGAATCGTGTGTTCAGGCGATGCCCATTCTCCATAATCAGGATGAGTTCCTGTCCGTTGGAGAAAGCACCATGTGTCGACAAATTCGCTCCCCCGTCCAAATCGAGAACCTCGGCCATGCCTGGGACGTAAGCGGCAAGTATCTGACCCAGGTTCTTGTTGTAGCCCAGTTGCTCTATCATCTCGGCGGTGATAATGGTAATGGCCACCGGAGCCTCATTGACACTCTCACTCTGGCTAGATGCCGTTGTGATCGTAGTGACGACTCCTCCCTTCAGTTCGTTGATGAGATCCTGGAATCGTGCGGGGTCGTCTGCTGAATTATAGTAGTTGTTGAGTTTGATGAGCTGTTCTGCATAGCGCCGGGCCTCCTGATCCCTGTCCTCCATCAAGTAGCAGAGGGCAAGTAGCCGGTAGGCACTCTGCTTGAGATTGCCCTCGAATTTAGACAGATGTCCCTGAAGGAGTTCAATAGCCTGTTCGATGCGCCCAATCTCATATTCGCTCTCGGCTTGGTTGAGAATCTGCCTGGGGGCGTTCTCCTGAGCATGGGTGCAAACCGGCAACAAGCAGAATGCTATCAATATGGCCAGGTGTAGTATCTTTTTCATTTCCTGACGGGTAAGGTGAATGTGAATGAGGAACCCTCACCCTCGGTCGACTCAAAGGAGATGGTTCCGCCATGCTTGTTCTCGATGATGTCGCGCGTGATGCCCAGGCCCAGGCCCGTGCCCTGCCCGATGGGCTTGGTGGTGAAGAAATTCTCGAAGAGCCGCTGCTTCACCTCCTCGTTCATGCCCTCTCCATTGTCGGCAATACTGATGATGAGGTTGGTGCCCTCAAGCCTGACGCCGACCGTCACCTCAGGATGATAGTCCTCGCCCGCCGACTGTTTCTTTTTCCAAACGGTATAGCAGGCATTGTTCATGACATTGAGCACGGCACGGCTCAGGTCTTGCGGAATGACCTTCATCGGAGGGATTCCCTCTTCGTATTGCTCGTGTATGCTGATGTTGAAGCCCTTGCTGTTGACGCGCATGGCATGATACGACAGCCACACATACTCCTTGACAAGTCTGCACACGTCGACGGGCAGGAATTCATCGGCCTTGCCCCTCGACACCAGCAAGATGTCCTGGACGATGGAGACGGCCCGCTCGCTGTGCTCCACGATCTTGGCCATGTTCTCCTTCAGGTCAGCGATGATGTCGGTGGCATCCTCTCGTTCCTCCTCCGGCAATTTGTCGGCATTGTCGTCAACGATGTCGGCGAGATCGGCCAGCAACCTGTCAGACATCTTACTGAAGTTGATGACGAAGTTGAGCGGGTTTTGTATCTCGTGGGCAATACCGGCGCTGAGCGTTCCAAGCGAAGCCAGTTTCTCTTGCTGTTGGAGTTGTTTCTTGAGCTGTTCTATCTGTTCCATAACCTATGATTTTCTTACTGGTAGCGTGATGATAAACTCAGTGTATTCGTTTTTCAGGGAATTGACCTGTATGTCTCCACCATGGCTCTGCACAATCTCACGGCTCAGGTAGAGTCCCACGCCAGATGCCTCGGCCGTGGTTTTGGTGGTGAAGAAGGGGTCGAAGATTTTTCCGATGATGCCTTCCTCGATACCGATACCATTGTCCCGGACACTCAGTTTGATGGTCTTGTTCTTCCGCTCTACGTGCAGGGTTATCTCTGGCACATAGGCCTCGACCGCCTCGCCATTGTGCAGTTTCTGTGCTTTCCTCGCCACGGCATAGACCGCATTTCCAAGCACACTCATGATGGTCTTGCTCAGTTGGTCGGGATTGCCGCTGATAGGCAGTTGTTCGTTGGAGTCGTTGAAGTAGGTTCTGATGCCATATTGTGCGATCTCCTGCTTGTAATACTCATGTAAGAACTCCTTGTCTTGGCGGATGACAGCCATGAGGTCCATGTCGACGACACCGCCCGACCGGTCTTTGAGCATCTCCTCCATCGCTTTCAGGATGCGTGTGGTGTTCTGCCCATGCTCGCCCACTTTCTGCAGGTTGCCCGTAATCATGTCGAGCACTTCGACCGTATCCTCGTAGTTGTCCTTGTCGATATGCTCTTTCTCCTCCACCACATTCGCCTTGACATCCCTCACAAGTCCCTCGGAGAGTTTTGCGAAGTTGTTGATGTAGTTCAAGGGATTGAGGATGCGGTCGATGAGTCCCTGGGTCAGTTTGCCTGCCGTGGCCATCTTCTCGAGTCTGACGACCTCTGCCGAACGTTCTCTCACGACGGTCTCCAGCCTCACCTTTTCTTTCTCCAGCCTGCGCAGACGTAGTCGGAAGAGGGCATAGGCAAGGGCCAGCATCAGTAGCAAGTAGAAGATGTTCATGTACCACCTGATGTAGAACGGCGGAATGATACGGAACTGCATACTCGTAGTTTCGGTGACGCGGTTCAGGACGTCGAGGGTCTGGACAGAGAACGTATATCTGCCTGGTGACAGATTGGCAAAGCTTGCCGAGGTGTTGGTGTTCCAAGCACTCCAGTTGCCGTCGTTGAGCCGATAGCGGTATAATGTCTCACCTGCGACGAAAGGACAGTCGATCGAGAAGGTAAACCGGATGACGTTCTCGTCATAGTTGAGTTCAGGCGCCATATCGGGCATGTCGCCCAATCCTGTCCAGAGGATGCTGTCATTGCCCAACCTCATGGAGCGGATATAAAGTTTCGGCGTATTGCTCAGGGCCAGGTCGGCAACCCGCGTGTTGACGATGGTCAGTCCCTTGTCGTTTCCCAGCCACAACTCACCCGTCCTGGTGAAGATGGAGCCCACGACCATATCCTTGACAGGCAGCAGCAGACGGTTCGAATCATCCAATCTTTTGCCACCCTTCCATCGGTAGAGTTGTTTGCCCTCGTTGTTGGTCAGCCAAGTCACCCCTTGTTCATCGACATACGAGAGGAGCGGATAGGGAATGGGAGCCGTATCCTCCGCACTCACTATGGTCACCTTTCCGTCGGCCATCACTGCGGTCAGCAAGGTCTCTTTCTTTCCCTTGCCTTCGTAATGATGGAACGAACTGTCGGCCGCTTTCTTGTACCAGATGGTGCCATAGAGACTTTGTGCCCAGATGGTGCCCTCCATATCCTTCACCAATTTCTTGACATTATCCATATCGCACACCTTCTGCCGGTTCTGCCCGTCGGCCTGCATCAGAAAGATGCCATTGGTCTCGCCACTGTAAAGATGAGAGCCGTCTTCGAGCAGGGCCATGGCGTTGGAATTGGTCAATTGGCGCACCCGGCCGTCGGCGTAGACACGGTAGATGCCGTCGGCCGAAGCCGCCAACAACCCGTTGCCACTTCTCACCAGTTGCCAGCAGGCATGAGCCACCCCGGGCACTTTCACGAAACAATGCCCCTCCTGTCGGTAAAGTCCGTCGTCGGTACCCGCATAGATGCTGCCATTGAGCGACTCGATGGAGAGTACCGTGCCCTGCAGTCCCTCGTGCGGGGTGTAATGAGAGAAGGCCGAGGGAATCCCGACAACGAAGATGCCCTTGCTTGTGGCCCCCCAAAGATGACCACGACCATCGTATGCGGCATATGCGATATTGTTTGAGCAAAGCCCGTTGGCATCGGTGAGGGTATAGAGGGTGTGGTTCTTGCCATCGGTGATGTGGATGCCAGAATTTTTCATCAACACCGCCTTCAGGTCCTTGCTCAAAGTGAGGACTTGAATGGTGTCGTTCTTCACCACGTCGGACTCGCCTTTTTCCAGTGCATCGACATCCAGCACGTCGAGCATACCGATTTTCAGAAGTTCCTTGTCCACCTCCTTCCTCACGGTCACCTGGCCGTCCTTCACTTGGTAGATCACACCATTGTCGGCGACAAACTGCAAGGAGCCTTCGTGCTCGAAGATTTCCGTCACCTCGCTGCGGAACAAGTTAGCGCCTGCCACTCGTTGCAGCGCAATCTCGCCATTGGCCTTTTTCACCACCTTTCCGAAATAGTTGTATCCGCCCACCCAGATGGTGTCGTCGGAGGCTCTGTAGACCACGGTGATACGTGTGATTCCCGGTGTATGGATAATGCGCCATTCGGCATAGTCGTAATAGAGCAAGCCTTCGAAATTGGCCACGAACACATTGCCATATTTGTCAATCTCGATATCGTAGTTGGTGTTGTTGGCGTGGTAATCCTCCACCGTGAAATTGCGGATGAAGGGGATACCCTGCCCCCATGCCGACGTCATGATGAGCATCAAGTTGAGTATGGTGAGCAGTCTTTTCATTGTGCCGCCCTCCTTCCCTGCTTTTCGACAAACGTCTCATAGGGTACGTTCTCTCCGATGAAATAATTCCATTCCTCCGTGGTCAGGTTGCGCTTCAGTTTCTTCCTGATGGTTTCGATCATGATTGGGACAGAAATATTGACCACAGTCAGGTTGCCTTTGGCATCCCCCACCCAGAAGGTGCTCTTCGAAGAGTCGAAGTTGAAGTGCATAAGCCAATTGTTCGACTCGAGCAGTGTCATAGGCTCCACCTTCTCCTTGTCGGCCACCCATAGAATCACTGTGCCATCGTAACTGGCAGAATAGAGCCGTCGGCCATTCAGTTTCATTTTCGAGATGCGCGACTGATGTCCCAGCAGCTCCTGCGTTTTTCCATTGGAGCCGACGAGCCAGATGGTGCCGTCGCTCATGCCGTAAGCCTCGACGTGCGTGTTTTTCGATTCGCAATAGGCGGTCACTTTTCCTTTCACGGGCACAGGCTTCGTATCGTAGTTGTCGATACCTTTCACCAGGTGCATCCCTCCTTGGTCGTCGAAAAGCAAGGGCAGGGATGACTTTCGCGAGCAGTAGGTGACCCGGAAGGGCAGTTGTTTTATCGCGCCCAGACTCCAGTGTTTCAAGTCGACCATACCAAGTGCTCTTTCACCCACAATCAACAAACTCCTTTCGCTGAGGATATGTACCCGCATGGGGTGCTCTATCTTGTCGAGAACCAGGACGCTGACAGTCTTCTTGTCTTTTGGCACACACACCAAGTGTCCTGTGCGGCTCACTGCGAAGATGTTGCCCGAATTGCTGTCGATGATGACGTCGCGGAAGTCGTACTTGCTGTTTTTGAAAAGTTCAGTAGATATCAGCCGGTTGCCTTGTCTCTCGTTCAGCGTTATCTCCCCATAGTTGCTCACGGAGACGAGGGCGTTGTCCTTACCCGGCAGGTATTCCAAGTTCATCACGGCTCCGGCGTGCTCAGTCCATGTCGTCTTGCTCTGGCTTGACTGCATGAGCGACTGGAAGACGGCAGGATAATAGATGTCGCCGCCGTAGCGCGAAGTATAGAGGTATGAGGCGTAGCTCAACAGGCAAGCAATGTCGTTGTTGCCGGCCTGGGCTTGAATGGTGGACATGGAGCCAAGAGAGCGTCCAAGCGCGATATAGCTCAGCGTGTCGGCCTTGTTCTTCGAGAACTCTGCCTGGATGCGCTGGTGCTCGGCCAACAGCTGTTGCTGTTCGGCCAGCTTTCTCTGCTCTTCGGCCACGCTCCGCTGTTGGTCGGCCGCCGCCGAGGCTTCCAAAGCCTTTTTCTCGGAAGCGACGGCATTGCGCTCGGCCTCGAGCGCATTAAGGCGCTCGGCCTCCGAGCGCTGTCGCATCTCGTTGGCCAGCCTTGTCTGCTGGAGCGCTTCCTCGCGTTTCTCGTCAGAGATTTCCCTCTGCTCGTTGGCGATGCTCTCCATCTGCGCACTGACACTTCTGTCTATGGCCGACCGCATTTCCTGCTTCTTCATCTCCTCGACCCGAGCCTGAAGGTCTTCCACCTTCTTGTGCTCCGACCTCCAGCCGATGAAGCCAGCAACAGCGAGTCCTGCCAGCAGGATACCTACGCATGCCGTTATGATATGCTTCCTATCCACGTAGTATGGTGCTTAAAGACGTTTGAGGGCGAGCAACGTGATGTCGTCGCTCTGTTCGGCTTCTCCCGCGAATGCTTTCACGCCATCCTTCACCATGTCGATCATCTGCTGGCAACCCACCTGCGAGGTGGAGCTCAGCAGTTCCTTCAGGCGCTGTTCGCCGAACTCCTCTTTGGTGATGTTGTTGGCCTCTGTCACCCCATCGGTATAGAGCAGTAGCATATCGCCCGGACTCAGTTGGAAGTGATCCTCCTTAAACTGATAGTCTTCAGCGAATCCAGCGATGATGTCCTTACTGAAGGGCAGTTGACAGACGTTGCCGTTGGCCTTTACCACATAAGGCGGGTTGTGACCGGCATTGGTATAGCTTACCTCACCCGTATTGATGTCGTAGATGCCATAGAAGACGGTGACGAACATGCTGTTGATCGACTCTTCTGCCAACAACTTGTTGCAATAGGTGATGCATTCGGATGGTTTCGCGCCCTTGATGCCCGTGGCCCGGATTAGCGTGCGGCTGACTGCCATAAAGATGGCGGCTGGCACCCCTTTCCCGCTCACGTCGGCAATGACGAAACCGATACGGTGTTCGTCAATACGGAAGAAGTCGTAGAAATCGCCGCCCACGTCGCTGGCCGCGTTCATCGAGGCAGCGATCTCGAGTTGACTGGCATTCTCAGGAAATGGAGGGAAGATACGTGGCAAGATGGCTTGCTGGATTTCCCTGGCCACGGCCAGGTCGCCCTTGATTGTCTCCAACTGCTGATGCTCTTTCTGCATCGCCTTGATATAGGTGATGTGCTCGATGGCTTTCTCTATGGTCAGGCTGAGGTCGTCGAGGTCGATGGGCTTTGTCGCGAAGTCGAAAGCACCGTTGTTCATCGCCTGGCGGATATTGCCCATATCGCCATAGGCCGACACCATGATGCATTTCAGCGCGGGATTCTGCAGTTCGTTGATTTTGGCCAATAACGTCAAGCCGTCCATCTCGGGCATGTTGATGTCGCTCAAGATGATGTCGAAGTCTTTTTCCTTGAGCAACATCGTGAGTGCCTCCAGTCCGTTGTGGGCGAAATGGAATTCGTATTCTCCTTTTCTGATTTTCTTTCTGAAAAACTGTGTTAACAGCAATTCGAGGTCAAGTTCGTCGTCAACACTGAGTATCTTTACAGGCATGATATTAGGTTGATATTAGGTTGAATCTGTGGAAATCGAGGACAAACATCCCGTTTCCCTCATGGATTGTCAAATCGAATAAGAAAACTTGTTGTCGGTCGTGACACAACAAGGCTGAGGAGGTGAGAAAGATAACAAACGGGGACATGCCATCAACTGGCATATCCCGTTTGTCATCTGTATTTTACATCACATCTTCTTCATGATCTCGCCGCCCACGCTGAGTGCTTCCATATTGAGCGGTATCATGTTGTGATGGCGCTCGGGCAGCGTCTTGTAGAGCGCTTTCTCCAAGCCCTTGTTGGTAACCACCGGACACACATGGAGGAGTCCGCCGAGCACGATCATATTGAAGATTTTGGCGTTCTTCATCTCAGCCGCCTTGTCCATGGCATTGATGCTGTACACCTCGATGTCCTTGCGGGTGGGAGGGTTGATGATGCCATAGCTGTCGTAGATGAGGATGCCACCAGGCTTCACCTTCGGTTCGAATTTGTCGAGCGAGGGTTGGTTGAGCACGATGGCAATGTCGTAGCGGCTCAGGATAGGCGATGAGATGCGGTCGTCGCTCACGATGACCGTCACGTTGGCCGTTCCGCCTCGCTGCTCGGGTCCATAGGCCGGCATCCAGGTCACCTCCTTGCCTTCCATCAGTCCCGAATAGGCCAGGATTTTGCCCATGGAGAGCACGCCCTGTCCACCAAAGCCAGATATAATGATTTCTTTTTTCATACGTCGATAATTTTTTGGTGAAACGATCCTACTCCCCAGTGGTGTCCTTCAGGTCGCCTTTGGGATAGAACTTGAACATATTCTCCTGCATCCACTCGTTGGCTTTCTGCGGCGAGAGTTTCCATCCGCTGTTGCAGGTGCTGACGAATTCCACCAGGCAAGAGCCCTTGCCGGCCATCGATGCCTCGAACGCCTTGCGGAGCGCCTTCTTGGCCTTGCGGATGGCAGCCACGTTCTCCACGCTCTGGCGGGTCACATAGCAGGTGCCCTCGAGGGTTGCTGCAATCTCGGTCATCTTCAGCGGGTAGCCATGGAGCGCCGGTTCACGGCCATACGGACAAGTTGACGTCTTCTGTCCGATGAGCGTGGTGGGTGCCATCTGGCCTCCCGTCATGCCATAGATGGCATTGTTGATGAAGATGATGACGATATGCTCGCCGCGGTTGAGTGCGTGAATGGTCTCGCAGGCACCGATACAGGCCAGGTCGCCGTCGCCCTGGTAAGTGAACACCAGGCGGTCGGGCCACAATCGCTTGATACCCGTAGCCACAGCGGGAGCCCTGCCATGGGCAGCCTCCTGCCAGTCGATGTCGATATACTTGTAGGCAAAGACACCACACCCCACGGGTGAGACGCCGATGGATTTCTCCTCCATGCCCATATCTTCTATCACCTCGGCGATGAGTTTGTGAACCACGCCGTGCGAGCATCCCGGACAATAGTGCATGGGCACCTCGTTCAGGAGCGTCGGTTTCTTGTAGACCAGGTTCTCTGGACTAATGATATCGTTTGTTTCCATCACTTCATCAATTTAGTTTTCAATGCCTCTACTATCTCTTCTGGCTCGGGGACAATGCCACCCAAGCGTCCGAAATGCTCCACGGGAACCTCACCGTTGATAGCCAGGCGCACGTCCTCGACCATCATACCGGCATTGATCTCGGCCACGAGCACGCCCTTCTTGCCATGGGCGAGTTCCTTCACCTCCTTGGTGGGGAACGGCCATACGGTGATGGGGCGCAACATGCCTACCTTGATGCCCTCGGCACGGGCCAGTTCGATGGCCTTCTCGGAGATGCGGGCGGCACTGCCGAACGACACGATGACATACTCGGCATCATCGCAAAGCATGGTCTCATACCTCACTTCCTTCTCGCGGATTTCCTGGTATTTCTTCTGCAGGTGGATATTTCGCTCCTCCATGATCTCGGGCTTCAGTTCAAGCGACGTGATGACATTCACGCCCCTGGTGCGCGGTTTGCCCACCGAAGCCCATGGGCACTGTGCGATGACTTCCTCGTCGGTGCGGCGGGGCTTGTAGGGCGGCAGCACGATTTTCTCCATCATCTGTCCGATGACGCCATCACTGAGGATCATGGCCGGGTTGCGGTACTTGAAAGCCAGTTCGAAGGCCAGGTCGACGAAGTCGGCCATCTCCTGCACCGACGATGGTGCCAGCGTGATGACGTAGTAGTCGCCATTACCGCCGCCACGTGTGGCCTGGAAATAGTCGCTCTGCGAGGGCTGGATGGTTCCCAGTCCGGGACCGCCACGCTGCACGTTGACGAACACGCCCGGCAGTTCGGCACCTGCGAGATAGGCGATGCCCTCCTGCATGAGCGCCACGCCAGGGCTCGACGACGAGGTGAGCGCGCGTTTTCCGGCACCTGCGGCGCCGTAGACCATGTTGATCGAGGCCACCTCGCTCTCGGCCTGTACCACCACCATGCCAGTGGTCTCCCAGGGTTTGAGGGCGCACAATGTCTCGATTACCTCACTCTGCGGCGTGATGGGATATCCGAAATATCCATCTGCTCCGCACCGAATGGCAGCGTGGGCGATTGCCTCGTTGCCTTTCATCAATGTTACTTCCTGCTCAGCCATGGGCTAACCCTCCATTTTTTTACGGTAGACAGTGATACATCCGTCAGGACATACGATAGCACACGAGGCGCAGCCGATGCAGTCGTCGGGCATTTTTGCCTCGATGTAGGGATATCCCGACACATTGACTTTCTTGTCGGCCATGGCGATGACGCCTTTCGGACAAGCCACAATGCACAGGCCACATCCCTTGCATCGGTTTGTGTTTACCAAGATTTGACCTTTGATTTTACTCATAATATTCAGATTTTATGCCACAAAAGGCAGATTAAGGATTGTAATAATCTTTATGATAGAAATTGAGGATGTCGTCGAGCATTTGCTTGGCTTGCACTGCCGGACTCTCAGGATCGAGGGCGATGGCCTCAAGATAATTGTTGAGTGCCATCTGCCAGTTACCCTGGCGTCTATACTCGTTTCCCAGTTGATAATACTCCTCAGCTGTCATCTTGTGACTCCAATTGTTTATTGATAATATTCTTTTTTTGCTGCCGCCAAGGTATTCTTCATGAGCGAGCAGATGGTCATGGGCCCCACACCACCTGGCACGGGAGTGATCATCTCGCATCGTGGAGCCACCTCGTCGAACTTCACGTCGCCATTGAGCCGGTATCCGCTCTTGCGTGAGCTATCGGGCACGCGGGTGGTTCCCACGTCGATGACCACGGCACCCTCGCGCACCATGTCGGCGGTCACGAAGTCGGGCTGTCCGATGGCGGCGATGATGATGTCGGCCTGACGGCACTCCTCGCGCAGCGTGGCCGAATGGCTGTGGCACACGGTGACCGTGGCGTCGCCATAGTTTTTCTGCATCATCAGCTGTGCCATGGGCTTGCCCACGATGTTGCTGCGGCCGAGCACCACGCATTTCTTACCCGAGGTCTTCACCCCATAGCGGCGGAGCAGGGTAAGGATGCCCAGCGGCGTGGCCGAGATGAAGCAGGGCAGTCCGATGGCCATCCTTCCCACATTCACAGGATGGAATCCGTCGACATCCTTGCGGTAGTCGATGGCCATAATGACTTTCTGCTCGTCGATGTGGCGGGGCAGGGGCAGTTGCACGATGAACCCGTCGACATCGTCGTCCTGGTTGAGTTCCTGCACCTTGGCGAGGAGCACTTCTTCTGTCACGTCGTCCTCGAAGCGGATGAGGGTTGACTTGAACCCGCACGCCTCACAGGCGATGACCTTGTTCTTGACGTAGGTCTCCGAACCTCCGTCGTGACCCACGAGGATGGCTGCCAGGTGGGGTTGTTTCCCTCCGGCGGCGACAATGGCCTTCACCTCCTCGGCAATCTCGCCCTTGATGGCGGCGGCAGTGGCTTTTCCGTCTATCAGTGTCATAACTCGTCGCGTTTTATTGTGGCATGTTGGGCATCTTGCCCTTCATGGCGTTCATCATCATGCTCATCTTCGACTGGTTGGTCACCATCTGCATCATCTTCCTGGTCTGGTCGAACTGCTTGACGAGTCTGTTCACATCCTGCACGGTAGTGCCCGAGCCCTTGGCGATTCTCATCCTGCGGCTCTGGTTGAGACACTCGGGATGGGTGCGCTCCTTGGGAGTCATACTCTGGATGATGGCCTCAATACCCTTGAAGGCGTCGTCGTCGATGTCGATATCCTTGATGGCCTTTCCCACGCCGGGAATCATCGAGGCCAGGTCCTTGAGGTTGCCCATCTTCTTGATTTGCTGAATCTGGTTCATGAAATCGTTGAAGTCGAACTTGTTCTTCTGGATTTTCTTCTGCAGTTCGAGGGCCTCTTTCTCATCGATGATGGCCTGTGCTCGCTCCACCAGACTCACCACGTCGCCCATGCCGAGGATACGGTCGGCCATACGTGTGGGGTGGAAGGCGTCGATGGCCTCCATCTTCTCGCCCGTTCCGATGAACTTGATGGGTTTGGTGACCACGTTGCGTATGGAGAGGGCCGCACCACCACGGGTGTCGCCATCGAGTTTGGTCAGCACCACGCCGTCGAAGTCGAGCCTGTCGTTGAAGGTCTTGGCCGTGTTCACGGCGTCCTGACCGGTCATGGAGTCGACCACGAAGAGCGTCTCGTCGGGGTTGACGGCATTCTTCAGGGTCTCTATCTCGTTCATCATCTCCTCGTCGACGGCCAGTCGTCCGGCGGTATCGATGATCACCACGTCGTATCCCTTGGTCTTGGCCTCGCGGAGCGCGTTGTTGGCTATCTGCACCACGTTTTTGTTATCCTCCTCGGCATAGACGGGCACACCGATTTGCTCTGCCACGACCTTAAGCTGCTGGATGGCAGCCGGGCGGTAAACGTCGCATGCCACGAGCAGTGGATTCTTGCGTTGCTTGTTCTTGAGCATGTTGGCCAGTTTGCCGCTGAAGGTGGTCTTACCAGAACCCTGCAGACCCGACATCAGAATGATGGAGGGCTTGCTCTTGAGGTTGAGGCCCACCGTCTCGCCGCCCATGAGCTCGGCCATCTCGTCGTGCACGAGTTTCACCATCAGCTGACCTGGCTTCACAGCCGTCAGCACATTCATGCCCATGGCCTTGCGTTTCACCTCGTCGGTGAATGATTTGGCGACCTTGTAACTCACGTCGGCCTCAATCAGTGCCTTCCTCACGTCCTTGAGTGTGGCAGCCACGTTGATCTCGGTGATTTTACCCTCACCCTTGAGGATTTTGAATGAGCGTTCAAGTCTGTCGCTTAGATTTTCAAACATAATTGTTGCCTAATTTTGTTATTTATTTAATTTTTATTCATTTTCAACTTTACATAGCATGCAAAGATAGGCAAAAAAACGCAAACGCTATCCATTTGCACCCGTTTTTTTACATTTCTATAAGAGAAAAAACGAATATTGCACACCGAACAAGACAGTGTGCAATCTCTTGATTCACCATTTGAACCGTGCCACAAGCGGCAGATGGTCGCTGAATCCCCGTTTCCATTTTGGTCCCTTGAAATTCCTCAAAGGCTGCTTTCCGCCATACTTCTCATCGTCTTCGAGCAGGAAAGGCTCATCGACGATACGACAGTCGTGGAGCCAATCGGCCAGGGCCTCGCTCACGAGGATATGGTCGAGGCTTCCCCATTTTCCACGGAATTTGTACGTGCCTTTTGCCCCATTTTTACCTTTTGCCCCCTGTGAGACACTCACCAGTTGCCGGGAGCACAGCCTGACGAGGGCGCTGTCGCCATCATAGTCGTTGAAGTCGCCGGCCACCAGCACCCGTGCATGGGGGTCGTGGCAGCGGAGCGAGTCGATGGCATCGGCCACCCGCTCGGCCACCCTCAGCCGGTAGGGCCTGGTGGCACGCTCTCCGTCGACCCTGCTGGGGGCATGCACCACCATCACGTGCAGGGTGTCGCCCGAGAGCACCAGTCCCTTGGCATAGAGGATATCGCGAGTGGCATGCTTCCCTTCAGGTGGAACCACCCTGAGGGCATACTGTCCAAGCAAGCGGAAGGAGAAAGGCGAATAGAGCAATGCCACGTCGATGCCTCGCTCGTCGGCCGAATGGGTCATCACATACTCGTATCCGGCATTCCTGAGGAGCGACCGCCGTGTGAGGTCGTGGAGCACCGAGTCGTTCTCCACCTCGGTGAGCGCAATCATGTCGGGCAGCGTCCAGCCCTCACCTTCATCACCACAAGCCACCAGTTCGCGAGCGATATTATTGAGTTTGTTCCAATAGCGGTTTTTGTCCCATTTTTTCGCAGCCTTAGGCAGATACTCATAGTCGTTGAACCCCTCGTCGTGTTGGTAATCGAAGAGGTTCTCGCAATTCAGTTCAACGAAGGTGAACAGCGACACGAGCAAAAGAGACAATGACATAGCTGCGGAAAGGACTGGAAGAAATTTTAGATGAAACGCTAACGTTCAATCTTGATGTCGCGCCTCACATTGTTGCGAATTTTCATCAGATAAGCCTTCATACCATCGGCATCTTTTGTGTCGATGATATGCAACAGTTCCTTGAGTTCCGTCCGTATCTGCGCCACCTGATCGCTGGTATAGGGATTGAAGAGGATTTCCTGCAAGAGGTAGTCGTCCTCGTTGAGCACGCCCTTGGCGATTTTCATATGCCGTTTGAAGGTTGTGCCAGGCGCGTCCTGATGCTTCATGACGGCGGCGAAGACAAACGTGCTCACGAACGGGATACTGAGCGAGTAGGCCACAGTGCGGTCGTGCTCGTCGAAGGTATACTCATAGATATTGAGGTCGAGCCGCTGGTAGAGGTCCTTGAAGAAGATGCGCCCCATATAGTCGCCCTCGCTGATGATGATGGCGTTC
>Ga0256407_10004112_pt1 | contig 24743 bp, 35 predicted proteins | sample RumenRJG_04DNA_FD_193489 | JGI IMG/M metagenome (GOLD analysis project Ga0256407, IMG submission 193489) | Bovine rumen microbial communities from Lethbridge, Alberta, Canada - RJG_04 | ecosystem: Host-associated > Mammals > Digestive system > Stomach > Rumen | place: Canada: Alberta... | reverse complement strand
AATCCATTTCCAACTAAAACTACTAAAAAAAGAAAAGAAGAGAAACGAAAACCGAAAAATAAACGCAAAAAAGGTAAAAAAAGAAGGAGGCATTAGAAAATGGATGTTTTTTTAAAAGGTGATGAAGTAGCAACACGAAACCTGACACCAGGAATTAGTGTTTATGGAGAAGAGCTAATCACTGAAGATGTTGAATATAGATTATGGAATCCTCGAAGGTCAAAATTATCTGCTGCTATTTTAAATGGATTATCTTCCTTGAAAATTGAAAATGACTATAAAATATTATATCTTGGTGCATCAACCGGTACAACCGTTTCACATATTTCAGATATTGCATACAATGGGAAAATTTATGCAGTTGAATTTTCTCCAGTAACAGCCAAAAAGTTAACTAGACTGTCACGTCAAAGACCAAATATTTATCCCATACTCGCAGATGCGACAAAACCTAAAGAATATATGAACATTATTGAAAAAGTTGATTTTCTATATTGTGATGTTGCCCAACCCACACAGACAGAATTATTTATGAAAAATATGAATTTATTCTCAAAAGATGATGCATTAGGAATGATAACAATAAAAGCTAGAAGTATTGATGTTATACAGAAACCTAAAAAGATTTTTAAGCAAGAAGAAAAGAAATTGAAAGAAAAAGGTTTTAAAATTATTGAAAAAATAAAACTGGAACCTTACGAAAAAGACCATATAGCATTCCTAGTAGAGAAAAATTTTTAATAAAAAACAGTAAATCTAGACAACATATTTAGTGAAAAACTTCCTTAAAATTTTATTCAAAAATGTTAATAAATACCCAAAAAAGTATTACTTCAATAGCTTTATATACCATAAAATTAAATATAATATATGCTAATGCAAATAAAATAAAAGTTCACTAAATAATCCTTTAGGTAAATTCACTCTACTAATCACTTCATTTAAGTAAATCCTAAAGGATTGAACTTATTTTATCAATTAACCTTTTTTATTGATTTTTGTTTTTAAGTTAAAATACTGTCTTTTTATCAAAAAAGTATTACTAAAAATTTATTTTTTTCCACATAAATAACATGATAAAAGCAATATTGACATTAACTTAACAGAGACATAATTTTAAAAAAATCACTAATTTTTAAATTAAGATTTAATGAAAAGAGAGCATAGAATACCATTAAGTTTTACCAAATCAAGAAAGGAAAAAATCAAAGAACAAAAACAACTAATTTAAATGAATTCATACTTAATGAAAAATATGAATAATAAAAATAAATTAAAAATATTTATCGAAAAATCAATAATTTTAACTGTTGTTGGTAAAAAATAATAATAGCAATAAGCTCATCTACATGAAGTCCTATCAGAAATTATTTTCATTATGATTTTAGCAATTTCATCTTTGCTTGCAAGAGGAACAGACAAAACATCATCATCAATGATTAAAACCTCATTCATATCAGACCCAAAGTTACAGTCTTTGTGGGAAACATCATTTGCAATAACAATATCAGTTCCCGCATCATTAATCTGCTTTCTAGCACAATAAATTATCTCTTCACGAGTTATGTTAAATTCCGCTTTGAAACCAACCAGAAATATATCTGGATTAATCTTTTTAATATTACGAATAATTTTTATTGTGGGCTTTAAACTAATAGATAGAGAAGAATCAGAACTAATTTTTTTATTTTTTCGCCCTACAACTTCAAAATCTGAAATTGCTGCTGTTGAAATAAAAATATCAAAATCCTTTACCAAATCAAAAGTAACTTTAGCCATTTCTTTAGACGTTTCAACATGAATAACATTAAAAAGAGGAGAAATATCAACACTGACATGAGCTGCAATTAACGTGACATCTGCACCCAGAATATAGGCCTGTTTTGCAAGAGCCAAACCCATTTTACCTGAAGATCTATTGGTTATGCCCCTTACAGAGTCAAGTGGTTCAAAAGTTCCACCCAAACTTATTAAGACTTTCTTTCCACGAATAATAATCACTTCTTAGATATATTAATACATCTTAAAGATTCAAGCACAATATCTTCTGTTGAAGGGAATTTTGCTTTTCCTTCATCCATAACCGGAGGCATGAAATAAGCAGAACCTTCAGATTTAATTTTTTCAATATTATCCTCAATGGCTCTGAACATAGAATCATGCATTGAAGGAACAAATAAAATAGGAGTATCATGTCCATATGCAGTAATCAATAATGTGGAAATAGGATTATCAGCTATTTTATATGCAAATTTACTTATAGTATTTGCAGTAGCAGGGGCAACAAGAACCAAATCTTCCTGAGAATATTTGACATGTTCAATTTTTCCAGTCAGTTCAGTGACAACATCATTTCCCGTAGCAAATTCCATGGAATTTGGATGTAATATTTCACAAGCAGCCTCACTCATGAAACATTTTACTTCCTGACCTTGTCTTCTAAATTCTCTTGCCACCTTAACCGCCTGACTAGCGGCAACACTACCAGTAACACATAAAACAATCATGAAATACCTCAAAAATGAAAAATTAGTTGAATTGAATATGGCTCATAATATAATCTGCAGCCGCCAAGTTCGCTTCATACTTATCAACAGGAGCACTATACATTATGACATAAGCCTGATTACCTTTTTCAAACCATAAAGCCTTATGCTCTTTTACAAGACCATTACTGGAACTTGAAGTGTAAATATATTCTAATGCCTTATCATTATTTACAGCCACTTCACCTGAAGAAACCAGGGAAAAAGACTTATCTGCTTGAATGTTAGTATATGATTTATTAACAAATGAATTGAAGTCACCTGAAAATTCTTTTTTCTCAACATTAATATTGACCTGACCAACTTCAAGATTATCTACAGCACTTTTTTTAGAAATTGCAATAATAGAGTTATTAGAAGTCGCTTGAGACAATACCCAGTTTGAAGGGTAATTAACAGTAACTCCACCTTTTGACATGGTTTGCATAGTCACAGTTTCATTTGAAGCAGAACTAGAACTACTATGACTAACATCAACATTATTAAAAATAATGTATCCGAATACTGCAATAACAACTACAAGTATTACAACACCAATTATCGTAATTTTTTTCATAAATTCACCATAAATAAAATATTATGTAGGAGCTGCGCCCCCACCTTCGGAACTACTTCCACCTTGAGAACTACCTCCACCTTGAGAACTACTTCCACTATCAGAACTACTTCCACCATTATAAGATCCGGAACCAGAAGAACTGGAACTGGAACTAGAACTAGAACTAGACGAAGTATCCGTAGTAGTCTGTATTTGAGTGTTAGTAGCAGATGAAGAACTAGTATTAGATGCAGTATTATTGGATGCAGTGGCATTTACATTAATATCCGCTACATCAGGAAATGCTGTGTCAGTGACAATAGCTGAAGCATTGGTATCTGCAAAAGATGCAAAATCAAAAGAGAATACACCAAATCCAGCACCAACAGTAAAACCAAGAGCTAAAATTAAAATAGCTAAAAGTTTAAAAGTTCCGGAATCCATAGGAGCTTTTTCTTCTATTTGCTTATCTCCTTTCTTTGGATTAATAATATACTTTTGAACTAAATCCTCTTCTTCTTTTTTTTCATTTCTTGTAATTTTTTTATTTTTAGGAGAATCAGAAGGCTTACCTTGCATAGATCTAATTCTATTAGTGGCTTCTCTAGCATCTAAAGCATTTAACCGATCTTCATATTTAGAACGGAAATAAACATATTTTTCTCTAGATATTTTTCCATGAGCATAATCAGACTCTAAACTATCCATGATTTGCAAAAGTTTATCTCTATCATTAGACATGCCAACCCTCCTTAATTAATTTAATATTATTAATTATATTAAAACATTAATTTATAGTTTACCTAAATTCTGGATAAGAACCCAATACTTTAAAAAAATAAGTATCATCATCTATGTCCATGATAATTTTTTTAATAATATCATCCTTATAATGACCATAAAAATCTACAAAGAACAAATATTTACCCAAACCCTGCTTAGACGGTCTTGATTCAATTTTAGTTAAGTTAATATTATATTTTTCAAATATGCCCAGTATATTATACAAAGCACCAGGATGGTCTTCATAAATTGAAAAAATAATGGATGTTTTGTCATTACCTGTAGGAGCAGTCTCTTCTTTTGATAAAACTACAAAACGGGTGGCATTGTTATCGATATCCTGAATATTAGATTCAAGAATTTCCAAATCATAGAGTTCTGCACTTTTAACATGCCCTATTGCTGCTTTAGATTTATCTCCCACAATACTTTTTGCGGCACTGGCTGTACTGACCGTGTAATGAGGTTGAAGGCTATGTTTACTAATAAAACTTTGACATTGAGAAATAGCTTGTTGATGAGAATAAACATCTTCAATATCTCCAATTTTACTTCCAGGATTTACAATCAAATTCTGATTAATGGAAATAACAATCTCACCAATGAGATTCAAGTCAAACTCATGGGCAAGAGAATCCAAGGTTATTCCAACAGGACCTTCAATAGAATTTTCAATAGGAACTATTCCTTTTGCACATTGACCTGATTCCACACTTTCCATAACTGCAGGAATAGTGCAAAATGGAACTAAATCATGTCCCAAAATTGATGCTGCTTCATGAGAAAATGTTCCTTTGGGACCTAAAAAAGAAACTATTTCTTTCATAACATCACCTATAAAAAAAAAGTTTAAAAAGTATAGCTAAAACTAGCTACACTATGCTTCTAATTTTGAAATTAGTCTTAAAATATCGGTTTGAGTTATTATACCAATAACTTTATCATCTTCGACAACAGGTAAACCATTGTATCCTGTTTCAATCATGATTTTTGAAACCTCAGTAATAGGAACATCTTTTGTTACTACACGAGGATTTCTAGACATGATATCTTCAACCAATACTTCTTTAATTTGAGATTTTTGATATTTTTCTGGAACTTTTTTTCTAAAGTCAATGAAAGCTCTCATTAAATCTTTAGATGTTATCATTCCAACCAAATCTTCATCATCTATAACTGGAAGTCTGCCCACTTTTGCATCAATGATAACTCTTCTAGCATGAACAAGTCTTTCAGACGGTGAAACTGAAGTAACGTCTTTAGACATGATATCTTTAGTACATACATTATCATATTCGCCATCAATAGCTAATGTAACAAAATCCGCTTTTGAAACAATACCTACCATTTTATCATCATCTATAACAGGCACAGATCCAATTCCATTTTCAAGCATGATATCAGCAACTTCAGCCAAACGCATGGATTGAGGAACTGAAATAATATCTTTAACCATTACAGATGAAACATGGAGCCTTGAAGCTGGCATACTTTCATATTTTGAAGAACCGAGCTTTTTAGCAATGTCTCTTTCTGAAACAATACCTACTAATTCTTTATTGTTAAGAACTGGTAGACGTGAGATTTTATTTTTTCTAAGTAACTTTAATGCATCACTAAGACTTTGGTCTTTATCAATGGTTATTAAAGTTGTAGACATTAAATTTTTAATTTGCATTGGTCTACCTCCCAATATATGTTTATAATTTTTTAACAGCTCTTAAAATATCTCTTTCAGTTATAATACCTATTACAACATCATCTTTAACTACTGGCACACCACCAATATTACTAATTTTAAATAATTCACAGATTTCACCAATAGTGTCTTCTGCTTCAACAATGATTGCATCCTTAACCATAATGTCGGAAACTTTAGTTTTTTCTAAAACTTCACTGGCAGCATTTGAATTTAAATTATCAAAGAATTCTTTTGCATTGAAGAAACGGATAAGGTCAGTTGAAGTTACGATTCCTAATAATTTTTTAGCTGCTTTGGAAATGTCTGCTTCCCCACCAACAATAGGAATTCTTCTTAATCCATTTCTAACCATAATTTTACATGCACTTTCAATAGGTGTGCCCGGAGTAGTGGTGAAAACTTTTGTACTCATATAATCTTGTGCAGTTCTATCATCTATTTCACCTGCGAGGGATAGTGCAATGTCTCTTTCAGTTACAATACCCACAAGATTTTCATCACCATCAACAATAGGAAGAGCACCTATTTGATTTGCAAGCATTACATCAACAACATCATAAAGGGATGATTTTTCAGATAAACATATGACATCACGAGACATGATTTCACGTACAGGTTCATTGATAGCTGCTAAAAAGTTGTCAGAATATTTTTTCTCAATAATGTTAAATTTATTTCCTCCACCAAAGAAATCTAAAATATCCATTACAGTTACAATACCTAAAACTTTACCAGAACCAGGATCGGTGACTGGCAATCTTCTGAATTGGTGTTCCATCATTACTTTTGCAGTATCTTTAATACTTTTACTTGGAGGAATTGATATAACATCTTTAGATGCTATTTTCATTATATTTTCATTCATATATTCACCTCTAATATTATAATTATCGCCTGTATAAAATCATTTTACTCGATATTCAAAATCTTATGAATTTGAGGAATGGTGGAAACTTCAAAATATTTACCAACGACTTCAGAAAATTCAAATAAACAATTAGAAAGATTATTCCATTCGTTTAAAGGACTGGAAGGTTGGATAATAAATTGAACATTATTCTTATCAATAATTTCATTATCAATTTTTTCAATAACCTCTTCAAATGATTTTATTTTTAAGCATGGCAAAATAACTACTTTACAATATACATTTATAGATTTTTCTATTAATAAATTTAGTGATTTAATTTCATTTAAAAAAATATCTTCTTTAAAATCACCATCAAATTGTTCTTTTAGTTTAATATCTAACGAAACAATATCTAAATTATCAATCAAACCAATATTTGCCGGCAATGTACCGTTAGTCTCAAGCATTATATCGAGGTCCGTAAGTTTTGAAACTTCATTTATAAATTCCGGATATAATGATGGCTCACCACCGGTAAAAGATATAGTATGACAGTCAGGAGTTAAAATACTTTCGATTTTTGAGACGACTTCCTCAGGAGTCATAAGTGTTCCTTCCTTTTTAGAAATACTATTTTTTGTATCACAATAAGCACAATTTAAATTACAACCTGCAAAACGTACAAAAATTTGTCTTTGACCTATTAAAACACCCTCCCCCTGAAAAGAAGAAAATATCTCAATAATTGGAGCTTTCATAGTTATTCCACAAATTCTTTTTTATACTGTGCACCCTGTCCGATTCCTTCATTGACACAAACTGAAATATAATCCAGATTATCATAAGTTTCAGCCAATTTTCGTGAAAGTGTTTCTGCAAAGAATTTTGAAAGTTCTTCTGCGGATGTATAAGGAAGCGGCAGCAATACACAATCAACTGATGGAAGAGAATATCCTTTGCCGTCAATTTTAAATGATATTGTTTTTTGCTTTTTCAACTCAAAAATTGAATCAGTCTCTATGTCAAAATCTTTAAAGTCTATTAATTTATTATATACCGGAATTAAAACCCTGTGATCAAGTTCATCACAAATAGCTTTTGTATATTTTTTCACATCTTTAAAATCTACAACAAATTCAAATTTACCTGCCCTTTCACCTTCAATTTCAATATCAACAAAATATGAATGACCATGTATAAATCCACAGGATTCATGGCCCGGAATTACATGGGCAGATGAAAATCTTAAATTAGATTGAATACCATTTACTAAAATCTTCATAATAACACCTTAGTTTTACTAATATCCTTTTCAATTGTTTCTATTTCATCAATAAATCTATTAACAACATCAAATATTAAATCCTTCAAATTATTTTCATTAAAGACATTTCCATCATCAATATCATATAATCCGATGGTATCAACATCCCCTGGAGTTCCTTTATCTTCCAGATTAAGTGCAAAATGAATCTTTGCAGAACTTAAGGAAACACTTGCTATTGATATGCTTAGTTTTCTTCCCTCTACAAAAATGTCATCGCCTTCACGAGTGGTTTTGACTCCTTTTTCTGTTAATATTTCTCTAAAAATCATTACAAGAAGTCTTTGACGAAGATAAGCGATTCTCATATTTGTTGGCTGTTGGTCAAAGAATTCACAAATGAAATTAACCATATTATTTGATTTGATTTCCAAACCCACATCAGCAAAATCCTTTAAGTTGTCCGGAGTGATATTGACCGGTCCAATCCATGTAACGATTGATGAACCGTATATTCCAAATTCCTGAAATGCCCATGAGGGATTGATTTGACTGCCATCATATTCAAAAATGTCTTCAACATGCTTATGAGTTATATTCATTTTAAAACCTATGTATAATTTATAAATTTAGTTAGTTACTTTCCAATAATAATATTTAGTTAAAGTTATATTTATTTATGGTTTAGTTAAATCCATTATTTTAATTAAAATAACAATTAAAAATCATGAAATTTAATGAAAAAAATACTATTTGGATAATGCTATTGTATTTTAATTGAATGAGAGTATTTTATGAAATAATATTAATTTACTTGTATATACTCAAAGATTTAAAATATTAAAAAAAATAAAAAGATAATTAAGGAGTTATGTTTATGCAAGTTAGAACAAGAGATTTTATTTACACAACTGATGGAATGTATTTTGCATCAACCAATTATATCCATCCGGAAGATAGATACATCTCATTTTTAAGATATATCCCTGATGAAAATGGTGACCGTGAAAAAGACGGAATAAAATATAGAAAAGTAGGCTCAGAAGAAGCCTATTCATATTTACGTGAAAATTATCCGGATTACCTATATTTCTGTGACGTTACCAATGTAGAAATGATGGGTGTACCTCTCGATAAAGTTGAAAGAGTGATAAAACCTGAAAATAGGTTACTGGGTCTTAAAAAAACATTTGAATCTGGTGGAGAAGTCAAAAATCCCGAAATCATATCAAAATTAATGGACGTATGTGACTTTTTCCACTACATTGCAGGAATTGATTATGAAGACATGGGAATATCTGGATCAATATTACCTGGACTTCAAAAGGATGACGTATCCGACCTGGATTATGTAATTTATGGCCTTGATAACCACAGAAAAGCCATCGAAGCATTCAAAAAACACAGAAATGAAGAAGTATATATTGAAGAAGTGGACAAACACATCACATTAAACGGAATAACCGATGACTATTGGGATTTCGTATACAACAAAAGAATGAGCGATTCAAGTTTAACTCCAGAAGAATTCAAATGGTATGAAAACAGAAAGGCTAATCGCGGAACAATAGATGGTACCTTATTCGACATCCTAGCTACAAAAGGATACGAGGAAATTGAAGGAACTTGGGGAGATACTGTGTACGAACCTCAAGGAATAGCTAAAATAGAATGTGATATCGTTAGTGCACTTGGAGCATTTGACAATCCCTCATTATACACCATCGAAAATGTTGAAATCCTTGAAGGAGTTGAAAAGGATTTGAAAGAAGTTGTTTCATTTACTCACACATATGCAGGCGAAGTAGTTGACGGAGAACACGTTATTGCAAAAGGAAAAGTTGAAAAAGTAATAACTGAAGGAAAAGAAGATTATTTCAGACTTGTTGTTGGAACTACCCGCGAGGCTATAGACGAGTACCTCAAGTTAAAAATTCCACCAGCATGAAATAATTGCCTTAGGAAATAAAAATTAAACTATAATAATTTTGTTTAACCAACATCACCATATTTTCTTATTTTATAAAAATTAAAAGAATTTAAAACCTCTATTTATTTATAATAGGATAAACAATCTATAATTACAAAATTCAAGAGGTTAAAAAATGATAAGCATATCTTCAATAAGATCACACATGTACTGTCCCATGAAACTGTATTTACAAACACATGTAGACACAGAAGAAAACAACAATATACAGTTAAACATTGAATTGAAAAAAATAAAAATTGATACACAGGATTTAGTGCAAAAAAATATGAGAAAACTGAAAAAAGAAATGAGTATTGCAGAAATTGAAGACACATTATCCGAAAACGTAGCCAACTATCTAGAAAGCACATTCATATCCATTCAAAATATGAATTTAGGGCTCACAACAGACCAGATTCTAGAAATAAACAATGAAACATATTTTAGCATTAAAAATTATGCTCTTAAAGCAAAACAATCAATGGAACTATTAGGAAAAAATGGATATGGAATTGTAGATATGTTTTTTCCCAATTGTATGTATTCATACCATTTGAAAGACACGAGATTAGAGGTTTCTGGATTATGTGACAAAATAGAAATTATCGATGGAAAGTATTATCCGATTTCAATTAAGCATTCAACACCGCCGATAAAAGGCGTCTGGGACCAGGATGCAATTGACTTGGCTGCAACAGCAATACTGATAGAAGAAGAATTTGAAACTGAGGTTTTTGTAGGATTTATAGATTATACAAAAATAAATGAAAGAAGACCAGTTGTGATGGACGTAAACCTGAGAAAAGCATTATTTGATATAATTAACGAAGTAAAAGAAATAGAATATGACAAAAAAGTGCCAACAGTGAAAATAAATGATAGAAAATGTGGAAATTGTGAATATAAAAATATATGTATAAAAGAATAGGGATTTTCCCTAATTCTTTTTAATCATAGAATTTTCCTAGGAAATCTTTCATTCTTTGATTATCTGAAGAAAATACATCTTCAGGAGTTCCTTCTTCAATTATAACTCCATCATCCATAAAAATTATTTTATCAGCAACATTACGTGCAAAAGTCATCTCGTGAGTAACGATAACCATAGTCATGTGTTCAGCCGCCAAATCCCTTATTACAACAAGAATCTCAGAAGTCAATTCAGGATCCAATGCGGAAGTAGGTTCATCGAAAAATAAAATATCCGGATTCATTGCAAGAGCACGAGCAATAGAAACCCTTTGTTGCTGTCCACCAGACAATTCATGAGGATAAGCATCCTCCTTATCTTCCAAGCCCATTTTTTTGAGCAATTCACGAGCTGATTTTAAAACTTCGGCCTTATCTCTTTTTTGAACTTTTAAGGGAGCATTAGTAATGTTTTTTAAAACAGAATGATGTGGGAATAAATTAAAATCTTGAAATACCAGCCCGAAAGCTCCGTCAAAATTAATGTCACCACTGTCTTCATGGTCTAATTTAGTTATGCAACGAAGTAATGTGGATTTACCTGAACCTGAAGGTCCGATAATACATAATACTTCACCCTTTTCAACATTAAGGGAAATATCTTTAAGCACAACATTATCATCGAAACTTTTTTTAAGATTTTTAACTTCTAATAAACTCATAATAATCCCCTTAATTTAAATAATTATAACGATTTTCAAGACGTCCCATTACAAATGCCACAAGTACATTGAATACATAATAGAATATACCTGCAACCAATAATGCTGCAATTGATGCATCAGCCGCTGCAATTTGTTTTGCAACAGTGAACATTTCCGGTACTGCAATTACAAATGATAATGATGTATCTTTTACAAGAGTAATTACTTCATTTGTTACTGAAGGAAGAATAATCCTAAACACTTGAGGCAATATGATTGTGAAAAACGTTTGAAATTTACTATAACCTAACACTTGTGCAGCTTCATATTGGCCTTTAGGAATAGCTTCAATTCCTCCACGATAAATTTCAGCGAAATATGCAGCATAATTTAAGGAAAATGCAATAATTACTGCAATAAAACGATAATCGGGTGAAAGAGTTGCACCAAATATATAGTAAGGACCAAAGAATACAACAATTAACTGCAACATCAATGGAGTACCCCTCATGATAGAAATATAAACTTTCATTAGCCATCTAAGAGGCGCAAAACCACTCATTCTTCCAAATGCAATTAATAATCCTAATGGAAGTGAAAATAATAAAGTAAGTAGGAAAATTAAAATAGATGTAACCATACCATCCAATAATAATCCTACCATTGATTCTAACATCATATGCTATTATACCTCAAATCAAAATCTATTTTTTAATAAGAGAACCTGGAACACCATAAGATGAATAGTTTTCTGCAATTTTAGAAACAGTACCGTCAGCGTACATTTCATCTAAAGTTTTTTGTACTTGATCTTTTAATGCAGTGTTACCTAATTTAAATCCAATACCATACTGTTCAGATGAAATACTATCATTCAATATTTTTAATCCAGTATTGTTTCCGTTAGTAACTTGATATTGTGCTACACCAATATCCAATGCAACAGCATCACAAGCACCAGATTTTAAATCCATAATACCTGTATTATAATCTGCGACTTCAACTAATTTAGCAAAACTATCTCCAAGAGTTTTATTATCTCCTTTAAGAGCTGCCAATGCAGATGAATCTTTTTGTGTTTCTACAGTTTTACCTTTCAAATCAGCAAGAGAATTAATGCCAGAATCCTCTTTTACAACAACTACTTGTTTGTTGTCAATGTAAGCTTGAGACCAAGTATAATCTTTTTCCCTACCATTTATAGTAAATCCATTCCAAATACAATCAATAGTTCCAGAATTTAATTCAGCATCTTTTGCATCCCAGTCAATCGGTTGTTTTACCAAAGTCCAATTGTTTCTGTTACAGACTTCTTGTGCTAAATCTAAATCAAAACCTTGATATCCCCCTTTACCATCTGAGAAACCATATGGTGGAAACTCAGAATCAAAACCAACGATAAATGTATTATTATCGTTGTTTACTCTAGTGGAATTATTATTTCCGCCATTTAAAAAGTCAAATATGCCTGCACTTGCAGAGCCCATGACCAAAAAGGCAATAAAAACTAAAGCCAAAATAAAACCTATTTTTTTATTCATTAAAAACACCAATTTATCATTATTAGAATAGAAATATCTTCTAGTCTATACAAATATTATATATTTTAATATATTTAATAGTATAAGATTGAACCTCTCCAGCTTAAAGAATTCGGAGAATTCATGCACAAAAATGTTAAATTAATACCAATGAATAAAAAATTATTAAAAAATAGATTAAAACTTAATATTTTCACCCAAACGTGAAATATCAAATACAGCAGTGTCTGCGATTGACATGACCGCCATAACACCTGCCTGAATAGGATCCGTCACAATCAAATCAGCATATTGTGTAACACTGCCCGGCATATTTAAACATATTACAGTCAAATTATTTTCTTTTTTAACCTGCTTAACAGATTCGGTGATTTCACCACCCATCAAAGAACCAGCAAGAACCAGTGCACTGACACGAGGCAATCTGGAAATAGCTTCGACCGCTTCAGCAATATTATTTTCTCCGACCAAAGGAATGGTATCTATACTGATACGTTCACCACGTATATTATGCCGGTCTGCTTCCGATATAGCACCCATAGCCACTTGAGATACCTGGGCTCCCCCACCAACTATAATAATACGTTTTCCATAAATATCCAATTGAGAACCATGCAATTCAACAGATTGAACTTCAGAAATCTTTTCCAAATCCTCAATTAAACTGTCAATGTCGCCAACATGTTCAAGTTCCAAATTAATGGAACCCATGTTATTTTTTTCTATATAAAGATGAGTATAACGGATATTAACACCATAATTACTAATTACAGCAGTAATATCGTCCAAAACACCTTTTTTCTCATAAGTTATAATATTTATACTATAATCATTCATTTTGTGGCCTGATTTTGTCTAATTCAGCATGAGATTTTTTCCATAACCGTAAAAAGTTATCTTCACGACTAACTGGAATCACATCCAAACCCAAATCACGATGTTCACTAATCCATTCTTCATGAAATACAGGAATTTCAACTTTTATTGGTTCAGAGGTTTTATTTACTACTATAAGATTCCTATAAGGAAAATCCCACTCAACAATATAGCCTCCAAGACTTACCATATGATACGGCCTCATAACAAATTTCAAAATAATCACCTCTATAATAATCCAAGCACAATAGACAATATTCCAAGTAATGTAGCACCAAGTATTGTAGGTAAAAGCTGCCTATTTGTAAACACTGGAGTGAATGCGGAAAATATTCCCATCATCAATACAAATACCAAAACAACAATTATATTTAGAATTATTGTTGGAGAGAATATTGTTGCCGGAACACCAATGAATAATACAGAAAACAATATACCTAAAGTAAACATCAAAAATCCTCTTGTAATAAAGACAACAGAACGATATCTTGATGCATATTCCATATATGGTCCTTCAATAACATCACATTTTGCCTTAATTATTGAAAATGGATATTCATTCAAAACAATCATATATCCTATGAAAAATACAATAGCTGCAATTCCACCAGATACTGTGAATAAGAATGGTCCGTGAGCTTGCTGGTATGCTACGATATCATAAAGAAAAATACTTCTTGCAGCAGTTACCGGAGCAAATAAAGCCAGATATAATGGAAATGAACCATACGTAATCATTCTTAATGATCTTTTAGCACTTATATCCTCAATGAATGAAAGCGTAGTATTCGGATGAACTGCACCTTTTACCCTATCCGGGAAAGGCATTCTAACTGACATTATTGATTTGGATAAAGAACCCATCAACACATAACAAATTTCTTCAACCTTTAAAAGACCGACAATTGCAACCAGACTTGCAAGAGCAGGAATTGCAAATGCATAAGGAGTAAGAGCAATTAACATACATAAAACAACAATGAAACATATGATAGGCAATGCCTTATATAATCCAGGTACGGGTGAAGAAGGCTTTATATTTTCTTTAAACAAGAATTTAATTGGAGCCATTATCCCTGGACTGGTAACTGGAGGCCCTATCCTTTGTTGAATTCTAGCATGAACGTATTTTCTTTCAATTCCAGGCAATAATGTTGATATTATAAAACAAACGACAACAGTAATGATTACTGCTAGAATTGAATTTGTTAAAGTAGTTTCAAACATGATTCTATCTCCTTATAATTTCTATTGCCCTATCAGTACAGGTAAAACAAGGGTCACATTGTACAATACATAACTGTGCATCTGTGACATGGTCTCCAATACAGGCATATTGCATTGCTCCAATATTAGCCATTGATGGAGTTCTAATGATAGAGTGTCTTATTCTTCCACTTTCAAGTGCATATGAATGATAAAGAGTTCCTCTTGGAACTTCAATATAACTTTCAATAATGTCCGTGTCAAACATTTCCCAATCCCTGTTGACCACTTTTCCATCAGGAATATTTGCAATGGCTTGACGAATAATTTTAATGGATTCAAATGATTCTAATGCTCTCATCAATAAGTTTGATTTCACATCACCGTCAGGTTGAGTGACAACATTAAAATCAAAGTCATCATATTCAAACATTGTTGTTCTTAAATCTCTTGCAACACCTGTTGCCCTTAAGGAAGGTCCAGTAACAGCCAATCTAATAGCTTGCTTTGCAGGAAGAACACCTACACCTGTGACTCTTGAAATTAGAATAGAATCCGCCATGAATCTTTGAGCAAAATCTGTTAAACCTTCTTCCAATTTATCCAAATCATCTTTAAGTCTTTGTAATTTGGCTTCATCCAAATCACATCTTGGCCTTACACCACCAATAACAGAACAACCGTATTGAACTCTATTTCCCCCAATCATTGCAAGGAGTTCCATTACAATTTCCCTTAAGTAGAATACTCTCATGGAAAATGTTTCATGAGCTACTGTTTCACAACCGTGAGCCAAATAAAGGAAATGTGAATGCAATCTTTCAAGCTCCCCCATTATAATACGAATATAACGAGCTCTTTCAGGAATTTCAATATCAAGACCGATTTCTGCGGTTCTGCATGAATTCCATATATGTGAGTTTGAACATATTCCGCAAATTTTTTCAGTCAAAGCGTTGGCCTTCTCCACAGGCAAACCTTCCATAATTCTTTCAATACCTCTATGGTTAACACCAATTGTTATTTCAGCCTCTTGAACTATTTCATCTTCAACAAAAAGCCTTACTCTATAAGGTTCCAATGCAGCAGGGTGAACTGTACCCATTGGAATTTCTGTTTCAATAATATTGCTTCTCGGTACTTTTTCCTCCATTTAATCACCTAATCCGCATCTAATAATGTTGGTAATAATGATACTACCCCAGCCAAAACATCTTGAGGCCTTACTGCACATCCAGGAACTTTTGCAGCAACAGGTATGATGTTTTCAACCGGCCCTTCAATTTCTTCAGACGGAATATCACCATGAATATTTTTATATACCCCACCCATCAAAGCACAACTTCCAGCAGCTACAACCAATTTAGGATCAGGAATAGCTTCATAAATTGCTTCAAGAGGTTTTCTATTCAGGCTTGTAACAGGTCCTGTTACCACCAATACATCTGCCTCACGAGGATTCCATGTTAAGAAAACCTTATACTGTTCAGCATCAAATCTTGGAGATAATATTGAGTTTACAATTTCAATATCGCAACCGTTACAACCGCCAGTATAAACCAGCATTACGTGAATTGCTCTTGCTCTTGAAAAAGATTTAATACTCATTTATTCACCGTCCTCTCTATTTTTTAATATAGTTTTGTCTGAAAGATAAGTTGAAATAACTTTAAGTTTATCTTCTGAAATTTTAACTGGCTGTTTGATTAATTCATCAACATTAACTTCCTGATCTCCAACACAACTTGGATGAATTGTTCCTTTTTGTCCATAAAGTGAAAATACTGGACAAAAATCATGACAGTAATAACAAACAATACATTTTTCAAGATTAATTTCAGGTACTTGATCTTTAATCCAATCATCAGTTATTTTAACAGGAGATGTTAGATTTTTCATTTCAATAGCATTAGTCGGACAAACATTAGCACAACCAGCACATCCTATGCATGCAGATTCATCAACCCGATCATCCACTTCGACTGACAGAGTGGAGATTTGCTTTCTTAAATCCATATCGGTTACCCTATCAGCAGCAAAAAAGATTCTTTTAAAGTTAGTAAACGCTCCTTCCAAAGCTACTCTTAGCATACTTTTCATTTAAATACCCTCTATTGAATCTTTAAAATTTCTCTCGAAGATAAATGCATTAGCAGGACAACTGTTTTTACATGCTCCACAATATTCACATTTTTCTTCATTAACTATAAATTCACCATTAATCTCATCAATTGCATCATATGGACAAACCTTATGGCATAAACCACAATGCATACACAGTTTTTGGTCAATCAAATTGAATCCATCTGAAATTACCGATTTATACATTGTTGTTTTCGGAATTGCATCGACAGGACAGTGCACAGCACAGTTTTCACACAAGATACATTTTTCCAAGTTTACTGAAATTGTGCCCCTGTTCAAGGTTATTGCATCTTCCTGACATACTTCACAGCAGATTCCACAAGAAATACAGTCATCTGAAACACTTCCATCCCACTTAGCCACCATATATTGTCTTGCACCAATCAAATCACAAACTTGAACACATTTTCCACAGCTCACACAGAACCCAGAAATTGTTGGAAGCTCCTTGTCTTCAAATTCATCATAGACAAACATCTCTTCATCTTCATGCAATGTTTTGATTGGACAGTGACTAATGGCTATTTCATGAGTTGAATCAATATCCTTAGTCGGGTCATACCTTAAGCAGTTAAGTTCTTTTTTAAGTGAACCGTTCTCACATAAATCTGCACACAATCCACAATTAATACATGAAATAATGTAACCATTTGCCTTTTGATTAATCTTATTTACAATTAGCTTAAAGTTATCCATGGATATTGCATTGTTTGGACAAGCCTTCATACAATTTAAACAAAGAGTACATGATGCATTATTGATAATTTGGAATTTATTCATTGATCCGTTAGGACAGACATCATAACAAATTCTACATTCACTACAAATTCCTTCAGCCCTATCCTGAACTACTTTAATTGCACTTGTTGGACAATACTCAGAACATCTTCCACAGAATATACATTTATCAAAGTCAGTCCCCATGTATCCCCTTGATACTTCTTTAACATCATTGGATTTGAAAGGAAGATTATCATAATTTGGAATCAATACATTCATTGATTTGATAAATGTGATTTGTTTATCTCGGGTAAATTCAGCCCCATCAACTCTTGAAGGACAGACCTCAGTACAAACTCCACAACGTGAGCATAATCCATAAACAATACCATCTTCTATATGAATATTGTTTGTAGGACAGTTATACATACATATTCCACAGCCATTACATTTGGCCCTGTCTATAACATATCCTCCATAACTGTTAATGAAAATAGCATCATTTGGACAATTTTCATAACAAATTCCACAAGTAAGGCAGCTGAAAGCTTTACCGTTGATTAAACGAATCGCTTTAGTAGGACATTGTTTAATACATTCTCCTTTTCCATCACATGTATTAGTTGATAAAAACATTTAAACCCTCCTTAGCTACTCCTTGCGATTATAAATTTAGACAACAAAATACCTATCAAAGCTGAGGCAAAGCCGGTTGATAATGGGAAATAATCATAAAATGGAAATTCCCCCAATTGCCATGCCATGATTAATGCAGCTATTATGATAACCACATAAGAGGACGTCTTAAAAGCAGTGTCACTAATGTTACCTGTTTTAATTTGAGATCCTATTATCAAGCCCAAAATGAAACCGCAAACGATTGATCCTATAGCAATCATTTTTCCACATCCTCTTCAGTTAATTTTTTAAATCCGGCAAATGCAATAACTATTGCACTTAAACCCACAAATACTTTTAAACCTACAAAAATATTTAGGTAAGGAATAATACCTGCATTTGTATTGTCCGGATAATGGAAAATAGCTTGAATTGATGCAGGAATAATATTTAAAATATCTGCTCCTACATTATACAGGAAAAATCCTCCTGCAAATAAACCAACCAAACCTAAAATAATAAAGCCTAATGCTCCAATAGATTCAAATACTTCAATATAAGTATGTGAAAATTCTAAAGGAGAGTTACCTAACCCATAAGTAACAATAGACAATATTACTCCTGCTGCAATCATAGCTCCACCTTGGAAACCTCCACCAGGAGTTATATGACCTCCCAGAATTGTCATTATACCTAAACAAATCAAAATAATTGAAATTGGTAAAGATACTAATTTAAGAATTTGACTCATAGTTTGCCCCCTAATTTTTCTTTACCAATGATAAGTAAGACTACCAGTCCTGCAGTCAGCAATATAATTGATTCTCCTAATGTATCATAACCTCTGAAATCAAAAATTACTGCAGTTACCATGTTTGGTGCAATTTGAGTTCCTAAAGAATTATAAATATTACTTACACCAGGAGTAATCATAGTACTTATATGAAATACTGCATCAAATAAAGTAACAGCCAAAATTGCAGTTATGACAGCAGCAAATAAATTTCTAATATTATTAGACAAGAGTACCACCCCAATATAAGAATATTACAATCATTCCTAAGACAATGATTGCATAGAATAACATTTTCTCCAAAGAATCCTCTTGCTCAATTTTAAATTTAGGAATAAGAGGAATGGAAAAAATCAACACAATAGCTAGAATTAAAGTCACTAATCCTGCAAGTAACACGTTAATGTGCCTAAGCAATAATGAAGCAATTACAATTGAAACAATTAAAAATATTTCAGCAGTTAAACTTCCTGAAACATCCGCATTTGTTACAGGACCTGGTGAAAACAACTCTTTAAATTTTTTAACTACATTAAAGATTTGATCATAAAGCTTCATAGCAACATACCTCCAACATAATTAGAAATACCGTTTGTTACAATATCAGGGAAAATACCTAATGCAATAATTACTATTAATAAAATTGCCATTGCAAATACCATAGCTCTTGGAACATCATTGTCAACAACTTCTAAATCATGTGGTTTTGGACTTAAAAACATAGAGTAGAATGTTTTTACAAATACTACAAAGGTTGCTATACTAACCATTATAGTTAAAATGGACAATTCGGGATACCCACAATTTAAAGAAGCCTGAACAAGCATTAATTTAGATTGGAAACCACTTAATGGAGGTACTCCAGCCATAGCCAAACCTCCAATTAGCAGCATAATTCCAACTTTAGGATGGTATGCTAAAAGACCACCCAGTTTACGTGTGTCTACTTCATTGGTAGCATGCACAATAGCTCCAAATCCTATGAATAACAATGCAGTAATAACAATTTCATTTAAAGCTTGGAACAAACCAGCAGTTATTGCAAATTGAGTTCCAAGACCAATACCCAATCCTATGAAACCTAACTCTCCAACAGCTAAAAATCCAATCATACGTCTAAAGTCCGTTTGAGTTAAAGCCATAGATACACCTAAAATCATGGCGATTACTGAAAATAATACAATAAGGACTTCAAATATAGGCAACTGAGAATATATCCTAAACATCAATATTACAATAGAAATCATTGAAATTACTGTGAATGACTGGAGAAGTGCTGCTCCATGAGGTTCAGCTTTACTATAAATTCCAGATTTAATCGTATGGAACGGAGGCAATCCTGATGCATATAACCATCCGAAGAATATTAAAGCCAGTGAAGTTAAAAATACCGGAGAAGTCACATCCAATAGACCACTACGAATGATGGAAACGATATCTGTAACATTAACGGTACCTATCATAGCTAATAGGAAGCCTATTCCTAAAAGCATCATAGGACTACCAATAGAACCTAAAATCATATATTTTAAAGCCATTTCAGTACTGTAGTCTATTGATGAGGCTGCTACAATACCTACCTGTGCAAGTGCCAATATTTCAAAGAACACAAACATATGGAAAATATCATCAGTCAATATTAAAGCAGTTACAGAAGCAGTACCCATAAATAACAAGAATAAATAGGAACCTGAAACTTTTTTATACTTGGTCAAGTAAATAAAGATGACCAGGAATGTTAAAATTCCAATCATTGCTATGAATATCTGTTGCATGAATGTAAATGAATAGGTAATTGCCGGATGATAAACAATATTTGTGACATTATCCACCATAGGCTGATAACCGCCAAAGAAATGCAATCCGTAATTTGATGCAATTGGAATAATCGGCAAAATGATTGCAACAACAAAAGCCAATACTTTAATTACTTTATTGAATTTTGAAAAAGCACTTAAAAGCAAAGCAGCCATCATAGGAACAATAACCATTAATGGAATTAATTCATTCATTGTATTCCTCCTGTTTTGATGTGTCAGCCAACATTACCTTAGTACTTAATGTTCCATACTTTTTATAAAGAACCATCACTAAAGCAAGCATTACTGCTAAAGTGGAAGCTCCAATTACAATACTTGTAAGTACTAAACCATAAGGAAGCGGATATGAAGCATTTGATGCGAACCAAGTTGGATCCATATTCGGCATCAAGATTGGGACAATACCTCCAGCCTTATAACCAATTCCAACAATGAATAAATTGGCTCCCTCTTCTATAAAGCTGATACCTATGATTTTTTTAATAATGTTATCTACAAAGATTGCAGCATAAAGACCTATTACAACTAAAGCAATAGATGTGAATAATATAGCAAGTTGAGTTTCAGCCATCATGCATCACCCCTTTGTGTTTTTTTAACTGCCAACGCAATAAATACCGGTACAATAGCTGCACCAACAATAGCCTGAGTCAATGCAACATCAGGAGCAAGTAAAATTTGGAATAGCACTGCAAGAGCTCCTCCAGAAAATCCGGTCAATATTGCTGCTTTCAATAAATCCTTTTGAATGAGAGCAAGAATAGCACTTACAATAGTTATTATCATTAATATAAACTCTATCATCTTACTCCTCCTCAATAATTTCTAAAGTTGAAATTGTAAATCGATCATCAGTCTTAAGTTTTTCAGAATCCTTTTGTTCCAATTCCTGAACTTTAGACTTGTTTACAATGAATGGATTTGAATTATCCTCATCCTCTTCAACTACATTCAATTCAACATTATTCTCAACATCTTCACTTTTAAAGAATGCATTAGCTATTGCATGTGCTGTAAATGGTGCTAGAATAAAGTAAATTCCTGCAAGCAAATATTGGCCTAAACCAATCATTGCAATAACGCAAGCAATATCAAAAATACCTACAATATGAATTCTACCATATACAACATTTTTCATGTCTTTAGAAAGACTTATGAAACCAACAGCAGATACGATTACTAAAAATGCTGCAATTAATAGGAGAGCAGATTGTATATACTCCACAATCATCATTTATCGCCTCCCAAAACAACAGAAAAAGCAACAGTACCTACAAATCCAAAGAATATTAAAGCTAATGATATATCCCTATAAAAAGTGAGATTATACATTTCTCCAAAAACAAGTAATGCAACTGAAAACGCTACCACTACAACAGAACTTCCAAGCAATCCCATAGAGGTAGTTTTATAAGCACTTGCCCTTAGAGCTACAATCATCATAATGATGAGTGCTATAATCAAAATATATTTTGAAATAATCAATATGTCCATTAGTATCCCACTCGATTAATTAAATAAAAAGAAATGTTATTTAATACATAAATCTACTCTAACATTTTCTTAATATACTTTTCAAAAGGAATTATATCCTCTTTACTTCTTGGAGAAATAGCAGCTACTTTAATAATTTGATTTTCAGAATCTAAATCTACAGATAAAGTTCCTGGAGTTAAAGAAATACTATTTGCCAAAATTGTTTGTGAAACAGGTCTTTCTAAAACAGTTTCAACATCTATAACTACAGGATTAATATCTCTTCTCATTATTTTATTAAAAACAACATCAACGGTTGATTTAATAATTTCATAAATAAGGTCTAAGAAATAAATAATTCCATAACCAATTCTAGTCAAAAACATTAAACAAGCTCCATTTCATTTGAATTTAAAGTCAAAATCTTGACTATATAAACATACATTATTATTTATCATGATTATTTATTATAAATGTATGCTTTTGTTGAAAAAAATTTATAACAATGCCAATAAAAAATTAAAAAAAATAATAAGAATTATCCAAATTTGATAAAGTATATGTTTAAAACAGATTAAATAATAAAATACCCTATAAAAAGAGAATAAGAAAAAAATAAAGAAAAAAATAATAAAAAAATTTATGATAATTAAATTATAATAAAAATAGAAATAAATAATTTTAAACAAGAATAAAGAAATTATAAAAAAAATATATAAGCAATTAAAGATATAAGAAACAATAATTAACTAAATGAGGTGATTACATGGCAAATCCAATACTCGCTGCAATTTTATCTTTTATTCTTCCAGGAATAGGTCAAATCTATGCTGGAGATACTCAAAAAGGTATTATATTTATTGTAGTTGCAATAGTTCTTGGACTTATTATAAGACTTATATTAAGACAATGGTTTGGTAAAATTATAGATTTAGCATACCACATTTACGCAGCTTATGATGCATACCAAATGGCCAAATACTAAATCTTTTCTTTTTTCTTTTTTATTAACAATCGAATACAAAAAACCTAAACAAATAATCATCATTATAAAAATAATAAAATATTAAATACTTTAAAATACATATTTAGTCATACCTAAATAATGGTGTTTTGATGGATTTAATTGAAAAAATAGAACCAATAATTTTAATATTTGCAATAATAATTGGATTAATTTCCAGCAATATCCAGATTTTATCAAACAATACTGGAAATTTAATTAATTTATTCTTATGCATAATGTTGTATGGTTTATTTTTAGAAGTTCCTCTCAAAAATTTAAAAAAAAGCTTTACAAATATTAAATTTACATCAACGACTCTTATAATTAATTTTATATGGACACCATTATTTGGGTATTTTCTTGGAAACCTATTTTTAAATGGAAATATTGATATTTTCATCGGATTTTTTATGTTAATATTAACTCCATGTACAGATTGGTATTTAGTATTCACAAAAATGGCAAAAGGAGATTTAAATTTAAGTCTTTCACTGCTTCCAATCAATCTAATATTGCAGATTATCCTTCTGCCAGTCTATCTGATAATATTCTTTTCAAGCAACAACTCAATGAGTTATATTGATCTTGGATATTCAATATTGATAGTAATTGTAATACCATTTATCCTGGCCCAATTAACCAAAGTAATATTGAATGATGATATAACTGAAAAAGCATCAGACTTTTTTTCAAATTATCAAATCGTATTCCTTGCACTGGCCGTTTTTGCAATATTCAACAGTACAGGAGAATTATTATTCAAGAATTTGAATTCAGTGTTAACAATATTCATTCCATTAATAATCTTTTTTATAACAAATACAATTATAGATTTATTGCTGTGTGAAAAAATTAATTTCACATATGAAGAATATGCGAGCCTGACCATGACAACACTGGCACGCAATTCACCATTGGCGCTGGCCATTGCAATTAACTCATTTCCCGGACGTGAATTAATAGCGATTGCACTTGTAATAGGCCCATTGATTGAACTGCCTGTTTTATATATTGTTTCAAGATTCGTATTATACATCAAAAAATCAGGACTGTTCTTTACATGCAAAATTAATTTGTAGTCAGATTAAGACCAATAACACCAGCAACTATTAATGCAATGAAAAATATCCTCAAAGCATCTGCTGACTCACCTAAAAACATCATTCCAAATACAATTACACCAACTGCACCAATGGCCGTCCAACAGGCATAAGCTGTTCCCATAGGAATTGATTTAAAAGAAATAGATAACAATACTAAACTTAAAATCATGA